>SAMEA3663296__coassemble_846_pt1 | contig 10208 bp, 13 predicted proteins | sample SAMEA3663296__metabat2_high_PE_002 | metagenome-assembled genome bin SAMEA3663296 (sample SAMEA3663296) | pig gut metagenome | biome: pig gut; feature: pig-associated habitat; material: faeces | place: China | collected 2013 | reverse complement strand
TAAGGACATTTTCCGGCTTAGGCATCCCCGTTCCTCTTCTCGATCAGCACATGCCCCGCTTCCGGATGAAGCATGCCATGCAGCAGCTTATCTTCAATATAAATTCCTGCCCCCACACCAGTTCCAATGGTTAGATAAATGACACAGCTCTTTCCTCTCGCCTGTCCAAAGGTCACTTCGCCCAGAACCGAGCCATTTACATCCGTGTCAAATCCGATGGGACACTTTAACGCTCTTGCAAAGCTTCCCGCCATATCAAAATTTCTCCACGCCACCTTGGTTGTCGTCGTGATATATCCGTAATTCGGTGCCTTCGGGTCAAGCTCAACAGGGCCAAAGCTTGCAATTCCAAGGGCATCTACCGTATTTTTCTCAAAATATTCTATCAGCTTCGGAATGGTAACATCCGGTGTCTCAGTAGGGATAGATACCTGATCATAGATTTTTCCGGTCTCATCTCCGATTGCACATACCATCTTTGTTCCGCCTGCTTCCAATGCTCCAAGTTTCATTTTCTATTTCTCCTTCGCCTTTTCTCTTTGTTTTTCCATTTCCAAAGCATATTTTTCCTTATATAGGTACAGCCATGGTGTATCAACCGGCAGCTTGATAAAATCCTCTTTATTATATATTTCCTGTACGCTTCCATACTTAACCCTGACCAGTCTGTCGGCCAGCGCCAGTGAGTCTGCCAAATTCACCGCCAGGATCACTACCGCAATACCCTTTTTCAGGAAACGTTCCAAAAGCTCCCAGATATGGCTTCTGATGGATACCTCTGCCTGCTTAAAGGGTTGCACGCAAAACACGATTCTTGGGTTTTGAAGAAGGATCCTCGTGTAGACCAGGTCATATTTCTGCTGCTGGGTAAGATCCTCCACCTTCTGATAGAAGACATCCTCCCCCAAAAGTGCTCCGTATTCCCCGGCAACACTCTTTTTCACTCCCTTTGCAAACCAGATTCTCTTAAAACGATGATCCATGTTAAAGCACAGATTGTCCAGATAGCTCATATTGTGGAAGATCATTGTTTCCGTCGGCAGCTCCTGTATTACCGCAAGCCTTCTGTCCTTTCCCGGTCGAACTGCTTCACCGTCAATCAGCAATTGCCCGCTCCTTTGCGTTTCGCCTTCCAGAAGCGAGAACAAATCCTTCAGAGCCCCGTTATCCAGATCCTGTATCACCAGGCATTCCCCTGCTTCCACCCGCAGACTAAAGTTGCGCAGATTTCCGTGATACAGTGACTTAATCTCAAATGCAGCTCCGCTTTTGCCTTCCTCCTCCTGAACTTCAAACTGCTGCCTGACCCATCTGTCATAATCCGCTACACCGGGCAGAAACAGGGTATCCGGTGTCCGATCTCCCACTTCAAAGTATTTGGTAATCTGTCCATTCATCATAAAGGCGGTTCTGTCACAGAACTGCCTTGCCTCCTCGTGATGAGAGGTAATATACAGAAAGGATATTCCTTCCTGCGCATAATGCCGCAGAATTTCATGCAGCTTTACAAGCTCATCATCACTGATAAAGGTTCCGATATTTTCAAGAACAATCAGCCTGCTTCCGGCAACCACTGCCTTCAAAAGCTCTACCACAAATTTTTCAAACGTCGTCAGTTCGTCTACATAGGCATCGGCACTGATTGTAATACCGATGTCCTCCATGAACGGAATCAGCTGCTTTTTTAATACCTCAGGCTGCATAAACCACTTTTTAAATCCGGGGCGCAGCACAAAAATATTGTCTGCAACAGTCAAATCCTTGGCAAGACAGCTTTTATTTTGAATTATGCTGATCCGGTTCATCCCGCTCCCCGGTTTTTTCCAATCATTGATCAGCTTTTCATGGTAATAAACATATCCATAATGGAGAGGCAGATTCTGCTTCAGCAGCAGGAGAAGCGTTTCCAGCCCATAATTATTAACGGGAATGAGTCCTAAAATCTCTCCTGCCCAAATCGTCATGCTGAAATTGTAAAGGCCGGTTTCCCCCTGGCTCTTGTAGGTTACACGCTCCATGCGCAACATTTCTTCTCTCATAGCCCACGTCCTTAACTAAGTGCTTCCTTATTGGGAATTTCTCTGTCACTGGTGATGGCCGGCAGCGTAATTTCCACATCGGTTCCGATTCCGGGCATGGAAAAGACATGCAGACCATACTCCTCACCAAACAGAAGATGGATACGATTATTTACGTTGACCAGCGCGATTCCTCCCTTTGTCTCAGATTCCTGGCTCGACATCGCCTGTGCACTCTTTTCCAGGCGTTCATTCATGTCTGCAAGGGTTTTGGCATCAATTCCAACCCCGTCATCTGAAATTCGGATCAAGAGTCTGCTTCCTGTTCTTTCCAGATGAATTTTGAGGTGCCCGGTTCCCACCTTGCATTCCGTGCCATGAATGATACTGTTCTCCAGAATCGGCTGCATGGTGAGCTTAGGCAGTCTGCAGCAATAGATTTCTTCCCGTTCCTCATTATCACATTCTATGGTCAGCTGCAGCCGCTCCCCAAACCGGTATTGCTGAATCTTAAAGTAGGTTTCACAATTCTGAAGCTCCTCCTCCACCGACACCAGGTTTTCTACCTTACTGATGGTATAGCGAAAAAAGCTTGCCAGGGCTTCTGTCATATCCGATACGCTTGTCAGTCCTGCAATCAGCACTTCACTTCTGATGCTCTCCAGTGTATTGTACAGGAAATGAGGATTGATCTAATTTTGCAATGCAAGATACTGTGCCTGTCGCTTATTTAGTTTCAAAAGTTCTGATCTGTTGTTTGGATACCGGTAATTCCCCTACTACCTGTTTGGGATCCAGATCAATTTTCAGTTCATCCAGTATCTGCTGTGACTCAGCTTCCATCTCTCCGCCTGCCAGCACAATTCCTTTTTTCTTTTCTCTTCCCAGGAAAATATTTTCAGCTACTGATAAGTGCTTACACATATTCAGTTCCTGATGGATAATTGCCACTCCTACTTCCTGTGCAAGCTTCGGAGTCAGATTTCCGTATTCTTTCCCGAAAATCTGCATCCTGCCTTCATCTCTGGTATAAACGCCGCTCAGGATCTTCATCAGCGTACTTTTCCCTGCACCGTTCTCCCCCAGGAGAGCTACCTCACCTGATTTCAGTTCAAACTTCACATGATCCAGTGCTTTTACACCCGGAAAGCTTTTACATATGCCCTCCATGGACACAATCGTCTCACTCATTCCCATATCACCGGCTTTCCTTCCCTTTCTCTACTTTCTGTTCGATGGAACAGCTTTTCTTTACTTTCTAGAGTATAACAAAGAGGGCTCTCTTTTATAAGGGGGGGTATCTTTTTTCTTAAAGGGGGTTTTTTATGCACTTTTTATAAAAAGTTGGGTTTTCACCGTTGATCTGTTGTTATTTTAACTTGCTTTTCCAAGTTTCTTCTCTTATACTATAGTTAACCTGCACGGAGAGATAGGTTCTGTCCCTGCAGCAGTTTATATATTCTGAGCTCAAGGGATTCCTGCGGTAAAGATCAACGCCTTACTGACAGAGTGCCGGTAAGGTTTCTTTTATTTTTAGAAAGAAGGATAAGTTTTTTATGGAAGAAAAGGTTGCCATCATCGGTATTTTCATTCAGGATACGAATGCCATCACAAAGGTTAACGAGCTGCTTCACGAATATGCGGACTGCATCATCGGGCGGATCGGGATTCCCTTCCGTGAAAGATCACTGAATATTATTTCTGTGATCGTCAATGCTTCTTCTGACAGGATCAGTACACTCTCAGGGAAGCTTGGACGCATCGAAGGGATCAGTGCCAAAGCCATGCAGGCCAAACTATAACCATATTTCAGGAGGAATCATGATGAAACTCACTACCAAGCAGCTGGTTCAGACGGCACTTTTACTTGCGATCTGCATTGTCAGCCAGTATTTCAAAAACATTTCCGTATATATTACGGGTCCAATCGTTAACGCTACCATCATTATTGCAGTTTTGGCAGTAGGTCTATGGAGCGGTATTTTAATCAGTATCGTTGCTCCCATTACCGCCTTCTTCTTTACAGGTTCACCCATTATGGCTGCCATCCCGCTGATGTTCCCTGTGGTTATGGCGGGAAATGTGATCCTTGCTGTTTGCGTATGGTACTTCGAGGAGAAGACTTCCTTTCAATGGAAGCTTCCTGCCGGGTTTCTTGCCGGCTCCGTCCTAAAGGCTGTTTTTATGGGGATCGTGATCGTGCTGATCATTCTTCCCATTTTCGGAGACAATGTTGCTGCCAAGCTTCCGAAGCCGGAAGCACTTCCCGCGGTGCTCGCAACAGCAAGAACCACCTTTTCCGTCACCCAGCTTATTACTGCACTGATCGGAAGCGTTCTATCCTATGTGATCTGGCTTCCACTGAAAAAATATCTGAAAGCAGAACAGAATTAATTCAATGAAAAAAGCACCGGCAAGGTACAGTAAGCTGTACCTTGCCGGTGCTTTCATGACGTTTCTTTGCAGAATATAGATTGGACAGATTCTCATAAGCTCTTTGCCATAAACATAACATGCTCACAGTTCACAAACCCATTTTTCTCATAGAATTTTGGCGCCGGAGCATATTTGTTTGTGGACAGGGTAATTCCCCCTAGGCTCTTATCCTCTATGTATTTTTCCACTTCCTTCAAAAGTAATGTTCCAACTCCGCGTCCCTGCCTGCATGGTGTTACAAACATCTCCTCAATAAACACCTCGCTATTGTTCCACCATATCTTTTCATGTGCAAACAAACCACCAACAATGACAGACTCCTCCTCTGCCACATAGCCCACAAATTTACTGTGTCTGAAAAAATCCCGCAAATAGCTCTCTGCTACCTCCTTTGTCCATCTGCACATCCACAATTCATTGTTATAGACACTGCAAAGAATATCTGCACAGGGGGAAATATCAGTTTCCCTTAATTCTCTGATCCTCATAAAATACTTCTCCTTTCCGCAGCTGTCCCGGGGTGATCCCTGTTATTTCCTTAAATGTTTTTGCAAAAAAGCTGGCCCCCGAAAAGCCCGTTTCATAAGCAATCTCTGTTATCGTCTTATCAGTACTCTGCAAAAGCTCTATGCTTTTTGCTATGCGGTAACGCCTTACATAATCTATAGGGGTTGCATTCAGATATTTTTGAAAAAGCTTTGTACACGCTGTCCTGCCTACTCCTCCTGCCCGGCACAATAGTTCAAGGGTGACGTTTTCTCTGTAATGCTCCTCCAGACAAGCTATCATTCTCTTGATGATTTCAAAGCCTCCGTCATATTTCGTATCCTTTAAAACATTTCCTTGCATATTGTCATATAGAAGCTTCCAAATATCATAGACAACCTTCACCATTTCAAGCTCGCAATCTTCTTTTTTCGAAAGCTCATAAAGGAGACTGAGCCCTGTAAGCACTTTTCTTTCCCATTGTACATTTTCGTGCAGCAACACATAGGGAGCAGCGGAATTTGAGACAACTGGAAATACAAATTTTTCCTCGATATGCTTTGAGGCACACAGAAGCATCGGGTGAAAGATAACACAGTACAACAGACAGTCCTCGTCACCGGCAGTAATCATATGGATCTGCCTTGCGTTTACAAAGATTCCCTCTCCTTCCTTTATTTTGACGGTCCTGCCATTTAACTGATAGAAGGTGCTCCCCCTTTTTATGTAGACAAATTCCACATCACTGTGCCGATGCACAGACATACCCGGGAGAATCGCTTTCCCGGGTATGAAATTACGCCTGCAAAAAAGTGGAAAATCCGGATTATCATAGCGAATACTCTCAGAGCCGTCCTCCTTAATATCGGGTATATCCGAATATTTGGGATAATAGTAGCTTGTTTTTTTCTCAGGCATTCATCGCCCTCCTTCAGCATACCGCTTGATGACATAATTATATCACGTCATTTCCCGACAAATATGCTTATTCTTTCATGATTTTAAAACTATTTACCGTGATCCATGCTGCGATGCATAACAATATGAATGTATAAAAACAAGAGCAGTACCGCTATAAAGCGATACTGCTCTGTCTGTTTCCTGGTTATTTCATCTGTTCTTCTTGCTTCTTGATCATTCTACGAACCATCTCGCCGCCGATAGATCCGGCTTCCTTGGATGTTAAGTCACCGTTGTAACCTTCTTTTAAGTTAACACCAAGCTCAGAAGCAACTTCTGTTTTGAAACGATCCATAGCTGCCTTAGCTTCAGGAACTTCTACTCTATTAGATCTGCTGCTTGTCATCTTCGTTCACCTCCGTTATTATTTTTGACTGCTTGTTCAGTCTTCCTCAAGATAAGCTTCCGGTCTGCTTATCCCGAAGAAGTCTTCCTTCAAAGCAATTCCGTATCACTTATCTTGGTTATAGTATTAGCGGTGCTTACGAAAATATAATGGTAAGTTTTTCCTTACAGATCTAAAAGCTTCTTATCTTATCGCTGCCGTCATCTTCTGTATTTTCAATTGATTTGATCAATAAATAATAGCCGAAGCTGTCGTTCACCTGTACATAGACGCGATCTCCTGCCTTATGTCCCATAAGTGCCTTTCCGATAGGCGATTCCACGCTGATCAAGCCCTCCAGGGAATTGCCGCGCATGGTTGTGACAATTTTATATTTCTCAATGGAACCGTCCTCCTCGAACTGGACCTCCACAGTATTGTTCATCCCAACCTCGTCCTCCTTAGACTCGTCAGGGATTACCTCAGCTGTCTTGATCATTCTCTCCAGGAAACGGATGCGGCTCTCATTTTTATTCTTTTCCCTTTTGGCAGCATAATACTCAAAGTTTTCGCTCAGATCACCGTGGGCTCTTGCCTCCTTCACCGCCTCTAAAAGCTGCGGGCGGATGACCAGCTTTCTCTCTTCGATTTCAGCCTCCATGGCTTCGATATCTTTTTTTGTCAACTGATTATACATTTTAAATTCTTTTCCTTCTATTAACCTATCTGTCCTGCAAAGCCTGCTGCGCTTTTACAAGCTTTGAACTCAGATACTGGATGATATCCTTCCTCTTAATGATACCGATAAAGCATTTTCCGCTGTCAATGACAGGAACAAAATTCTGATTCATTGATTTGTTGATCAGATCCTCCATATTAACATCCACATCAACCGGTTCATTATCCCTGTTCCGCTTTACTTCCATAATGGAAATTTCTTCTGCATCTTTTAGCGATAAGTCCTCACAGTCCTTAATATTCCAGAGCAGATCACCTTCTGTCAGTGTACCGATATATCTTCCATCCTCCTTCCCGATAATGGGAATTGCGGAATATCTGTGATTCTCCATTTTTTCAAGAGCCTGCCTGAGCGAATCGGTATCATATATGTATGCCACTTCACTTTTGGGCGTCAAAAAAAACAAAATATTCATTTGCATCCTTCTCTCAAGTATTTTTATAAACAATTTTCTCTGCCATATCCTTCGCCGCCTGGCTGCCTGCAAGATGCTCAAGAACCAGCAGTGCAAAAGGAAGAGAACAGCCCATACCCCGGCCTGTGATAATGTTGCCGTCTCTCACTGCGGGCTCATAAACCACCTCTGCTCCGATAAGCTGATCCTCAAATCCCGGATAAGCAATTGCTTTCTTTCCCTTCAGGATTCCCCGATGTCCCAGAATCGAAGGCGCCGCGCAGATTGCACAGATAGTCTTTCCCTCTGCCGCAAAAGCATCTACCTGTTTCATCAGGGGCTCACATGCTTCAAGCACCTTGGTTCCTCCGCCTCCGCCGGGAAGAATAATCACATCCACTTCTGAAAAATGAATCTCATCAATCCTTAAATCCGTGAGAACCGGAATCTGGTGAGATCCCATCACAGTCCTGTCCCCCGTCACAGAAACCGTTTTTGTATCAATTCCCTGCCTGCGCAGGATATCCACTACGGTAAGGGCTTCAATTTCCTCAAAGCCTGTACCAAAAAATACACACACCTTACTCATACTGTATACCGCCTCTCTGCTGTTATTTCCATGCAATCTTATTTTAACAGTTTTACAGTAGATTTCCAAGAAAAATTGTCTTACTCACCTGCTATTGCAAACAACTTATGAAAATGCATATAATAAGGACAGATATACAACCCGAAGGGAGTTTCATTCATGGAAATCGAACGCAAATTTTTAGTGAGACAATTACCTGCTGATCTTTCCTCCTTTCAATGTCTATGCATTGAACAGGCCTATCTTTGTACAAACCCTGTCATCCGCATCCGCAGACAGGATAACGACTACTATCTGACCTACAAGGGAAAAGGATTACTGGCAAGAGAAGAATACAATCTTCCCCTTACCCAGGAAGCCTACTTCCATTTGAAAGAAAAAGCAGATGGCATTATTATTTCAAAGAAAAGGTATCTTATCCCCATTGCTGAGCTGTGCTTTTCAGACGATTATCAGAAATCAGAAAAGATGCCCGCTCTAAAAATCGAACTGGACATCTTTGATGCTCCTCTTGCACCACTCATCATCGCTGAGGTAGAATTTCCGGACGAAGAAATGGCGAATGCTTTTCTCCCTCCTGCCTGGCTTGGCGAGGATGTCACCAATGATCCAAACTTTCACAACTCCAATCTGTCAAGGAGGAAGCTCTGACCTTCCTCCTATGCAAAATCCAGTTTCTGCGCTGTGTGTGCAGTCAAAGACAACGCTATCTTCCTTTGACCATACCGGACCACAGCTTTACTATCCTTATCCGCAGTAATTACTGCCTTTATCAAAATGCCTGCCTTCCACTCCAGGCTGATCTCAAAGCCACCCCTTGCACGGAGTCCCGATACCCTTCCGTTTTTCCATTCCTTTGGAAGAGCAGGCAGCAAAACTATTTCTCCTTCATGACTTTGCAGCAGCATCTCCGCAATTCCTGCTGTGCAGCCAAAATTCCCATCGATCTGAAACGGCGGATGGTTGTCAAACAGATTCGGAAGTGTAGAAGTTTTCACAAGCTCCTTCACATTCTTAAGTGCTTCTTCACCCTCACCCAAACGAGCCCACATATTGATGATCCATGCCCTGCTCCAGCCGGTATGCCCACCACCATGCGAAAGCCTTCGCTCTATAGTTCTCTTCGCCGCTTCTGCAAGTTCCGGTGTTTTTTCCGGTGAGATCTGCGTCCCCGGATGCAGCGCAAACAGCTGGGATATATGACGATGTCCGGGATCTGTCTCCTCATAATCCTCGTTCCATTCCATGATCTGCCCATGTTTCCCGATTCGGATCGGCGCTATTCTCTTTTGTGTTTCTACAAGTCTTTCCCTGAATTTCTCATCCTCTGACAACACATCACCCGCCTTGATGCAAGCTGTAAAAAGCTCTCTGATGATCTGATTATCCATGGATGCTCCTTTACAGATGACTCCTTTTTCACCACCGGGAAGGCAATATTCATTTTCAGGGGAAAGTGTCGGACAGGTAACAAGATACTCCCCATCCTCCACCAGAAAATCAAGGATAAACTCTGCCGCTTCCTTCATGGATGGATAGTTTGCCGCTAAAAACGTTTTATCTTCCGTAAATAAGTAGTGTTCCCATATGTGCAGACATAGCCATGCAGCACCCATAACCCAATAAGTAGAACTAAGGCATACATCCTGTGGTGCAGTATCTCCCCAGATATCCGTATTATGATGGGCCATAAACCCATTACAGCCGTACATATCACGAGCTGTTTTTCTTCCGTTTTCCTTCATACGTTCAATATGAGCAATCAAAGGCAAATGGCATTCCGAAAGATTACAGGTTTCCGCAGGCCAATAGTTCATTTGCGCATTAATATTAATGGTATACTTACTTCCCCATACCGGATTCATTTCCCCGTTCCAGATTCCCTGCAGATTTGCCGGAAGAGAACCGGGGCGGCTGCTTGCAATAAGGAGATACCTGCCATATTGAAAAAAAAGCTCCAAAAGTTCTTGATCACTTTCGTCCTTTTGAAATGCCTCCACACGTTCCGGCGTAGGGAGCATCGCAGCCACACATGTACGCTCTGTAAGTCTCAATTGAACACGATCATAGAGGCTCCGGTAGTCCTGCTTATGCTCCTTAAGTAATTCTTCCCATCCAAGACCGGCAGCTCTGTCAAGTCTCTGGCGCGCAGACTGCTCCGGATCTTTCTCACGAAAGGTAGTATCTGCCGCCAACAAAACAAGTGCACTGTCAGCATTCTTTACAATAATGCTGTTCCCGATTGCATAAGTACTCCCTCC
>SAMEA3663296__coassemble_806_pt1 | contig 10617 bp, 9 predicted proteins | sample SAMEA3663296__metabat2_high_PE_002 | metagenome-assembled genome bin SAMEA3663296 (sample SAMEA3663296) | pig gut metagenome | biome: pig gut; feature: pig-associated habitat; material: faeces | place: China | collected 2013 | reverse complement strand
GCTACAGGAGAAAAAGCGAAATAAATAAAATACTTGAAATCTGCTGGTTTATATGTTAAACTTACTTTTGCTTGGCATTAGGAGGTATAACACATGGAAGCATTGAGAATCGTAATTCAGATTATTTTCATATTAATATGTATCGCACTTACAGTGCTGGTACTGATGCAAGAAGGTAAGTCAGCAGGATTGGGAGCCATAAGCGGTGCCGCTGAGACATACTGGGGTAAGAACAAGGGACGTTCCATGGAAGGGAAACTTGTTAAGATTACCAAGTATCTGGCAATTGGTTTTATGGTGATCACCATTATATTAAATCTTAATGTATTTTAGGACTTAAGGCATTCTTGCAAAAGAATGCCTTTTTTGTGCTTTGTGGGATTTTAGTAGATGAGGAATAGATATGACAGCTCGGGATAGAAGAAAAAACATCATATGTGAGTTTGTGGAGGATTCATGTTATGTTCCTATGAAGGAGAAGGAGCTTGCGATTTTTATGCAGGTGAATCCTGAGGAAAGAGAAGAACTGAAAAGTATCCTAAAGGAGCTTGTGGAAGAGGGAAAGCTGGAATTGACTAAACGTGGAAAATACGTGAAAGGAAGCGGAAGACCGGCAAATCTTACCGGCACCTTTATCAGCAATGCCAAAGGCTTTGGGTTCGTGGAGATAGAGGGACAGGAGCAGGATCTTTTTATTCCGGAGGAGGAAGTGAACGGAGCGTTCCACAAGGACATAGTTACTGTAGAACTCTTAAAAGGAAAGAGCGGTAAACGTCAGGAGGCCAGAATAACTGCTGTTCTTTCTCATGGAATTACGAGCCTGGTGGGAACCTTTGATAAAGCAGGAAATTTTGGATTTGTCATTCCGGACAATGAAAAAATTGCTTCTGACATTTTTGTGCCGAAGGAGAGGTCTAAAGGAGCGGTAACGGGGCATAAGGTAGTTGTAGAGCTGACTGATTACGGTGACAGAAAGCATAAGCCTGAGGGTAAGATTGTCGAGATATTAGGACATGTAAATGATCCCGGGGTAGATATTCTATCAATTATAAAAGGCTTTGATTTGCCGGTGGATTTTCCGGAGCGGGTTTTGAATCAGGCACAGCGTGTGGCTAAGGATGTTTCCGATGCCGATCGGGAAGGCAGAAAGGATCTTCGGCATGTTCAGATGGTCACGATTGACGGAGAAGATGCTAAGGATCTGGATGATGCGGTAAGCCTTGAGAAGAAGGATGGAAACTATTATCTTGGGGTACACATTGCAGATGTGACCAATTATGTGCAGGAAAATTCAGCCCTTGACAGGGAGGCACTTGAGCGTGGAACAAGCGTGTATCTGGTAGATCGGGTGATTCCGATGCTTCCCCATACACTTTCCAACGGAATTTGTTCCCTAAATATGGGAGAGGACAGACTGGCACTTAGCTGCCTGATGACTCTTGATGAAAAGGGAACGGTTACAGGCTATGAGATTGCAGAGACTGTGATCAATGTGAATCAGAGAATGTCCTACACGGATGTGAATAAGATTTTAGATGGTGATCCGGAAACAATAAAGCGCTATGAACCTCTGGTACCCATGTTCCGTTTGATGAAGGAGCTTGCTGATATAGTCAGGGAAAAGCGCAAGAAGCGTGGCTCCATTGATTTTGATTTCCCGGAAAGCAAGATCATTCTTGATCGGGATGGAAAACCATTATCGATTAAGCCTTACGAGCGAAACGCCGCAACGAAGATTATCGAGGATTTTATGCTCCTTGCCAATGAGACAGTAGCACAGCATTTTTACTGGCTGGAAGCCCCCTTTATCTATCGTACTCATGATAATCCGGATCCCGAAAAGGTGATGAAGCTGGCAACCTTTATCAATAACTTTGGGTACTTTATTAAAGTGAAGAGCGGAGACAATGAAATCCATCCCAAGGAAATCCAGAAGCTTTTAGGTAAAATTGAGGGAACTCCCCAGGAAGCACTGATCAGCAGACTGACCCTTCGCAGCATGAAGAAGGCGCAGTACACGGTGGACTGCACAGGACACTTCGGGCTGGCATGCCAATATTACTGTCACTTTACTTCACCAATCAGAAGATATCCGGATCTGCAGATTCATCGGATCATTAAAGAGCAGCTTCGAGGAAGGCTATTAGAGAATCGGATTGCACATTATCAGGAAATTCTTCCACAGGTGGCAAAGCATTCTTCGGAAATGGAACGGAGAGCCGATGAAGCTGAGCGTGAAACGGAAAAGCTTAAAAAGGTTCAGTATATGGAGGATAAGATTGGTCAGATATTTGAAGGCGTTATTTCCGGTATTACCGCATGGGGAATTTATGTTGAACTTGCGGATACGGTAGAGGGAATGATTCACGTTTCAAGACTTGCAGGTGACTATTATTATTACAGCGAGGAAAGCTATGAAATGATTGGAAGAGATACCGGCAGATGCTATAAGCTGGGACAGAGAATTAGAATTATGGTCGACGGTGTGGACTATCTGCAAAAAAGTATTGATTTTGTCCTGGCACCGGAAAGTGAGGAAGAATATGGCGAAAGAAGAAATGAAGCTGGTAGCCAATAATAAAAAGGCATATCATGACTATTTTATAGAAGAAAAATATGAAGCAGGACTGGTACTTCACGGAACAGAGGTGAAATCTCTGCGTATGGGAAAGTGCAGTATTAAGGAGGCTTTTATCCGGATTGAAAAGGAAGAGGTCTATATTTACGGTATGCATATCAGCCCATATGAAAAGGGAAATATTTTTAATAAAGATCCGCTTCGTGTGAAAAAGCTTTTGCTTCACAAACAGCAGATCCGCAAGCTGATTGGAAACAGTGCAGAAAAAGGTTATACGATTGTTCCGCTTCAGGTATACTTCCGGGATGGGAGAGCCAAAATTGAAATCGGTCTTGCCAAAGGTAAAAAGCTCTACGATAAGAGACAGGACATTGCCAAGAAGGACCAGAAGAGAGAAGCAGAAAAAGAACTCAAGTTGCAATTTCGCTAGAGTTTTATTATAATATAAATGAATTTGGGTTAGTAAAGGTTTCGACAGGGGCCTTGCAGCTGGAGAAGCTATCCGCAGGCGATGCGTTAAATCGCGAATCTAAATATAAACGCTGATACAGAATTAGCATACGCTGCCTAAGTGCAGCTGTCCGCTCTAGTGCACCTACACATTAGAATCCGGGCATCGACTATGTAGGAAACGACACGGGCTAAGCTTTGCACCCGTGGGCGTATTATGAAGCTACTGAATAAACCGGGGTGTCGATTTCCTGGTTTAGGAGGGAATGAGGGTTTCCCGAAATAATCGACTATGATAGTAGAAGGACAGGGAATGGGTCTTTGGACGCGGGTTCGACTCCCGCCTAATCCACTAAAATCAAAAGCAGCGAACCCACTCAAGGGCGTACAAATAGCAGTTTATAAAAATATATTTGCTTTAGTGGTTTACATGTAAAGCGGCAAGAGAAGTGAATGTGCGCTATCCGAACCTGGAGTTCAGATAGCGTATTTTATTATTTCTAAGCAGATATTAGATTTTGGAGAGAGGATAATTATGACCGATAATAACGATTTTTTTGCAGAAGGTTATCACTTTGGTTCTCTTGAGGACGCAGAACAGGCAAGAACAGAAAAGAAAAAAGCGGAATATTTTGAAGAAAGACTGAATGGAAAAAATACAAAAAATATTCTGGCTGTTTATGATAAGATCCTTGATGAAAGAATATTTGAAACTCCGGTAGGCTGGGAATATGTGAAACAGCTTCAGCAGGAACTGAGACAGCTGGGAGTGCCGGAGGAAAGGATCAGACCTATCCCACTGTATGTTACTTTTGCGCATAAAGAGCAAAGTACGATGGAAGCACTGGTAAGAGAACGAGTGAAGCCCTCCAGAAAAATTAGTCCGGATCGAAAGAAGCTTCGAACCTCCGTAATTGTTAATATCTTTTTGGGAGTATTGGTGGTTGCCATGTTTGTGATAACACTTAAAAGCGACAACCCTAATATCCTGAATTACAAAAAAGCAATTGTAAACCAGTATGCTGCCTGGGAACAGGAACTGACGGAACGGGAAAAATTGGTTCGTCAGAAGGAAACAGAGCTTGGACTGGAATGGAAAGCAGATGAAGATATTTATGAAGAAAAATAGGTTTGGGTTTTCACATTTTTAACATATTTTTTGTCTATACTGAAGGTTACAGGAGTATCAGGATCCCTGCATAACGATAAGAGATCGGGAGGGAATACACAATTATGGATAGATTAAAAATTCTTGTGGTGGATGATGAAGCCAGAATGAGAAAGCTGGTAAAGGATTTTTTAGTAAAAAGTAATTATGAAGTGGTAGAAGCGGAGGACGGTAGTCAGGCACTGGATATTTTTTTTGGACAAAAGGATATCGCGTTGATTATTCTGGATGTCATGATGCCCAAAATGGATGGCTGGGAGGTCTGCCGTGAAGTGCGTCAGTACTCGAAAGTCCCAATTATTATGCTCACCGCCAAATCTGATGAGCGGGATGAACTTCAGGGCTTTCAGCTTGGTGTAGATGAATATATATCAAAGCCCTTCAGCCCCAAAATTCTTGTGGCGAGAGTGGAAGCAATTCTAAGACGCACCAACCAACTGGGAGAGGAAGAAATTTTGGAAGCAGGCGGTATAGTTTTGAATAAGTCGGCACACAGTGTTACCATTGACGGTAAGGATGTGGAGCTTAGCTATAAAGAATTTGAACTGTTAACTTATTTCCTTGAAAACCGGGGCATTGCACTTTCCAGGGAGAAGATTCTCAACAATGTATGGAACTATGATTATTTCGGTGATGCCAGGACGATTGATACTCATGTCAAAAAGCTTAGAAGCAAGATGGGCCAAAAGGGCGATTTGATTAAGACCATCTGGGGCATGGGGTACAAATTGGAGGTTTAGCTACGAGCAGAGCAAAAAGCGCATCATTCATGCGAGGGAAGTTTACTTCCATGAGCATGAATGATGCGCTTTTTATTGTGCGACAGCACCGACGGCGAGTGAAGCTGCTTTGCAGCTTCACGAGATGGCGGCTCTGCTACGAGCTAAGCTGCTTTGCAGCTTCGCGAGATGGCGGCTCTGCTCGTAAAAATAGCAATGAAATAATTATGAATTTTCATAGTATAAGGCAAATATAAGTTAATAAAATGAAGAAAAAACCGATATAATTTTTGGATACATGGAGGTATCAGAATAAATCAAAAGGACGTGATTAAAATGAAGATCGGCGAAGCAAAGCAAATATACGGTGGGCAGATTAGAGAGTATCAGGAGCAAAAACTTTTGCTTTCAAAGCAAAAACGGGAGCTTGAGAAAAAGATAGAGGCAACCGAGAACGGACGGAATCGGTTTGCAGATGAGGCTGCAACGCTGGAATTGACCATTGATGCAGTAAACAAGAAGCAGACAGAGTATCAGGATTATATGAGTGCACTGACTGAACAGTGGGCAGCAAAAGCCAATATGGTTTCAGCTGAACAACAGGGCGAAGCCATGGAAGAGTATGTAGAGGATCTTGGCAAGATCATGGAAGTGGCAAGGCGTATTATGAAGGGAGGCATCGTACCTGCTTCAGATGAAAAGAAATTGATGGAATACAGCATGGAACTATATCAGTCTGCAAAAAGCATTGGTGCAATGGTGAGAAATAAAGATAAGGAAGAATATGATTCTCTTTGGAAGGACGAAGAAGAAAAGAGCTATGAAGATCCCATGGAGGTGGCAGATAATACGGAGGCTTTTTCAGATGGACCGGAAATAGTAGACGTTGCTGACATCATGGAAACCACTGCCTATTCAAGTGAATAAAGATGATATAGAAAGCCCTGTCGTTTTTTGCTGACAGGGCTTTCTTAAGGAATATGTTTGTGAAACATTTGTGTATTTATTGTTATTTTTGAAGACAAATGATAAACTGATAGAAGCTGAGAAAGGACACGGAGTGATGTTGTTATGCAAAGCCAGATGAAATATTCTATTCGGAAACAATTTACATTGGTATTCAGTCTTCTGATGGCGGGAACGATTTTACTGTGCTGGTTTATCAACAATACATTTTTGGAAGATTTTTATTTGAAGAATAAGCAGAATGCAATGCTGAGTGCTTATACAATCATCAACAAGGCGTCGAATGAGGGAAAGATTGATTCGGATGCATTTGATATTGAGTTTGAAATGATTTGCGGAAGGAATAACATTAATATCATTATTTTGGATGCAGAGACCAGAACATTAAAAACATCAATGAATGATTACGAAATTCTCAGCCGCCAACTGCTTGATTACTTGTTTAGTCCAAGCACCCTTGCCGATGGACGTATCTTATATAAAGAAGATAAGTATGAAATGAATATTATCAGGGATGCAAGAACACAGCAGGAGTATGTAGATATGTGGGGGGTGCTGGATAATGGGAATTTGTTCCTTTTCAGAAGCCCGCTTGAAAGCATTCGCCAAAGCGTTGCAGTAGCTAATCGTTTTCTGGCATACGTAGGGATGGGTTCGGTTCTGGTCAGTGCACTGGTGATCTGGCTGGTTTCAAGGAAAGTAACAGAACCGATTATGGAGCTTACACAGATTTCTGAGAGGATGATTCACCTGGATTTTGATGCTAAATACACCGGTAACAGCAAAACAGAGGTTGCATTGCTCGGTAAAAATATCAATGAGCTATCGGAGACCCTGGAAAATACGATTTCGGAATTAAAAAGCGCAAATAATGAATTGCAGAGAGATATCGAGAAAAAGAATAAAATAGATGAGATGCGAAAGGAGTTCCTTTCCAATGTATCCCATGAACTGAAAACACCGATTGCTTTAATTCAAGGCTATGCGGAGGGGTTAAAGGAAGGAATCAATGATGATGACGAAAGCAGAGATTTTTATTGCGAAGTGATCATGGATGAAGCTTCTAAGATGAACAATATGGTGAAAAAGCTTTTGACACTGAATCAGTTGGAGTTTGGAAATGATACAATTACCATGGAGCGTTTTGATGTTACGGCATTGATTAAAACCTATCTGCAATCTGTGGAAATTTTATGCAGACAAAAAGAAATTACTGTTCAGATGAAAGATTATCCGCCGATACATGTATGGGCAGATGAATTTATGACAGAGGAAGTTTTTGGTAATTATTTTAGTAATGCAATGAATCATGTTGCAGGAGACAAGGTCATTGATGTAAAATTAATCTTAAAAGAAAAAAATGTGCGTATTTCAGTCTTTAATTCCGGACAGCCGATTCCACAAGACAGTATCGCGCATATATGGGAAAAGTTTTACAAAGTAGATAAGGCAAGAACCAGAGCTTATGGTGGAAGTGGAGTTGGCCTCTCCATTGTAAAAGCGATCATGGAGTCTATGAACCAGAAGTTCGGAGTTATTAATTATGATAATGGCGTGGAGTTCTGGTTTGAACTGGAGCTGTCAGATGCAAGAAATTTTAGCTGAAACGTGTATAAGAGGAAAACGATGAATACAATAAATGAAGGAAACAACCAAGGACTGAGTGACCTTGATCGCGCTGCATTACTCAGAAAAGAAGCTGAGCGGTTAGAAAGTAAAGAACGCGCAAAAGCAAGAATCCACCAACTGATGGAGATATCCAGGGAACCATATTATGATCGCTATCTTGCACAGATGCTGAAGGATCTGGAAAGCGGTAAGGCAACACCACAACAGGTGGAGAGGGAAGCACAGCGCAGCTATGAACAATATAGACAACGTATGGCACAGGCAAGTACCGGTCAGGCAGGGACTGATAACCGGATATATGCAGTCCCTTCAGTGCAGCCAAAGGAAGTGAACGGCAGGAAAGGGGCTAAGAATAATACAGTTGAGTTTAAAATCGGAATTCATGTGTTTAGTCTGATTGGTGCCTTGTTTGTTCTGACCGCTTTTGTCATTTTCAGCTTTCATTTTTTGAATGGCTACGGACAGGGAATTTCCTTGTATGCAGCTGCAATGATTCTGGTGCTTATTTCGGAAATTATTTTAAGAAAAAGAATGCAGAAATTTTCTCACGTGATTACCGGTATTGGGATCGGCGGGCTATATATAGCTAATATAGTTAATTATTTGGTGCTTCATACCATAAATGGTATTATTGCATTGACAATTACAGTTCTTATTGCATTAGGGACTATTTTGATAGGCTATAAGAAGGATTCTGCGGCCATCAGGCTGATCAGTCTGATGGGATGCTATATTTGTTTTTTTCCTGTAAAAGGCTTTGAAACAGAGTTAAATTTCCTTGTGATAGTGGGAATGCTCTTTGTTATTAATACATTCAGTGCTTTTTTACAGAATCGGAAGAATCGTGATATAATAAATATTGTACATATTGTTGTCAATGTTATTTTCACCGCGTTGCTTACGGGAATGGCATGGTCAAAAGGCTTTGCGGCTGTTTATCTTGTTGGATTTGTAATATCATCCTTTGCATTTATCAGCATTATGGCCTATAAGCAATGCAGAGAAGAGAACACTTCCTTACTATTTGTATTTACCTGCATTGGAAACGGACTTTGCCTTTTTATTCTTTTCCTGGTAGGAAATTTCGGGCCTTCGATAAAGACGTCATCCATAAACGCTCTTTTTGTACATATCATAGCAGAAATGCTGGTGATGGTTATCTGCATTTTGGCGTTTCTGTTTTGGAACAGGGAGGATGGCAGAAGATGGGCTCAGATATATTATATAGTTGGAGCTGTTTTGCTATTAAGCTCTTTCTCAGAACTTCATGCAGAAGTAATCATTGCTTTGATTGCTGCATTGTTGCTGACAAAGCTTTTGAATGCGAATAAGGAATTAATGGTGCTTGACTGCATTACGGTTATTTGGACAGGAATTATGGGCTTATGGCTTTCCGATTACTGGTATTGCTGGCTGCTTGCAGGAGCACTTTTTCTGTCAGCGCTTCGTATCAGAGATATGCATATTTACCATGAAATTGTGATTACTGTAAGCATACTTTTGATTTGGTGGAGCCAATGTAATTATTTCTTTGATGATTTCGGATTGGACAGCAAATGGCTGTATCCGATAAGCGTGACAATTTTACTGCTGTTCTTTATGGCGTTTAATCATATTCCATGGCTCAAGGGCAAAAAGCAGATGGCATACAATGTTGTCTGTGTAGTATTTTCAGCATTATATTGTATGACAGCAATATCACGCAGGGACTACATATTATCAGCAGTGATGATGGTACTTGGAACGGTAGCCATTCTGGTTATGTTCAGAAAGAAATTTAATTTGTTCCTGAAAAGAAAATACATGGTTGTGGCAGGATTTTTGACAGTATATTCTTTCCTTGGACATTTCCCCACACCGGTAATCGTAAGCATAATTCTAATGGCTATAGCACTGGGCTGTGTTGGCATTGGATTTATACAGAAGGATAAAACAGAACGAATCTGTGGACTGGTCATGGCAATTTTTGTTTGCGGTAAGCTGGTTCTGTATGATTTCAGGGAAGTGGAAATGATTTACAGAATGATCGTTTTCCTCGTGGTTGGGGTTTTGGCATTGAGCATTTCTTTCATATATATATTGTTGGAAAAAAACATGGATAAGAAAAGAAGAGAGCTGGAAACGAATGGAGGGCTTAAATGAAAAAGAGTTGGATAAGAGTTTTGGCGGTAGCTATCGTGGGATGTTGTCTGACCGGCTGTGGCAATAGGATACCGGATATGACAGAACAGCAGCAGGACTTGGTTGTAGAATATGCAGCAAGTGAATTGCTTAAGTATGATACAAACTATCAATCTAAGTTAACGGTCCTTGAACTGGAACCGGAACCCGAAGAAATACAAAATGAAAGCCCGGAAGAAAACGAGGTTGTAGAGGAAGAACAGAATACAAATCCGGAAGAAAGCGTAACAAATGACAGCATAACAATAATTGACAATACAGGAGAGGCAGAATCACAAAACATTTCCATAGAGTCCTTCCTGAATCTTGATGGCGTTGAAATAGCATATGATGGTTATGAAACGGTAAGCTCTTATCCTGAGACAAAAGCAGGTGATGAGGTTTATTTCTATATGAGTGCTACGGAAGGAAGCAAGCTCCTTGTGCTGAAGTTCCTTGTAAAAAATATTTCCGGTGAAGAACTTGAGCTTGATATGACAAAGGGACAGACCAGGTATAAAGTTAATATAGATGGAATGGAAGAAAATACTTTAACTACAATGCTGCTGGATGATATGGCATACTACAGTGGAACGCTTGCAGCGGGAGAGAGTGTTGAATTGGTGCTTGTATGCGAGGTGCCGGATGAAAAGGCCACAGAAATCGGAACTTTACAGTTAAAAATGAAAAATGTAGACAATTCTGCTACAATTTCACTGAATTAAAGGAATAAACTGATTTTATAATAACAAAAAAGCCCATAAAACGGGCTTTTTTTATTACAAATAAAAATGTGTAAAAAATTCTACAATTTTTTTAAATTTAGTGTTGACATTGTTTCTTGAGAATGATATAGTAAATTTCGTTGCGGGTGATAAATCCAAGCACAAGCAACAGAACCTTGACAAATGAACAGCAATGCAACCCTGAAAATTCAAGAGAAAATT
>SAMEA3663296__coassemble_778_pt1 | contig 10805 bp, 9 predicted proteins | sample SAMEA3663296__metabat2_high_PE_002 | metagenome-assembled genome bin SAMEA3663296 (sample SAMEA3663296) | pig gut metagenome | biome: pig gut; feature: pig-associated habitat; material: faeces | place: China | collected 2013 | reverse complement strand
CTTATCGTACGTTTCAGACACCCGCTCGTGCAGTAACATTATTGTGACAGCTGTTTCTAAAAAATCCAGCCCAAATGGTTAAATGCCGCAAAGCAGATCCACAGACATTTCTTTAATAAATATTGCATTCATCTTCTGATAGCAGTGGGGAATATGTCAGCAGCTTTCTCGAAGGAGTTCCTTCTTCAACCGCTTCATGATTTTCTTTTCCAGGCGGGAAATATAGGATTGTGAAATTCCCAAAAGATCCGCGACCTCCTTTTGTGTCATTTCCTGTCCGTCCGGCGTTCCCAGTCCAAAGCGAAGGTGGATGATGGTTTTCTCTCTTTCTGTGAGCTTATCAATCGCCTTTAACAGGAGCTTTCTTTCCACTTCATTTTCAATGTCTCTGTATATCACGTCCTCGTCGGTTCCCAAAATATCTGAAAGGAGAAGTTCATTTCCGTCCCAATCCACATTTAAGGGTTCATCAATGGACACCTCCAGTTTTGTTTTATTGTTTCTTCTCAGATACATCAAAATTTCATTTTCTATACATCTTGATGCATAAGTTGCAAGCTTAATGTTCTTTTCCGGATTGAAGGTGTTAATAGATTTAATCAGCCCTATCGTTCCTATGGAAATGAGATCCTCCACTCCCACTCCCGTATTGTCAAACTTTTTGGCTATATAGACGACCAACCGCAGATTATGTTCAATCAGGATCGACTTTGCCTCATCCTCATATTCTGTCCCCAGATCACTGATGACAGCGTTTTCCTTTTCTATCTCAAGGGGTGGCGGGAGTACCTCCGATCCACCTATGTAATGAACATCTCCCTGTCTTGCCAATAAGAACCCGGGTTCTCTGCGATAAAGCTTAAACTGCAGTTTTCCCGGAATTGCTACCTTAAAAACCATATTTTCCTCCTGTTATGCTGTTTTGTGTTTTTCTATACGGACAACCCCGGCGGAAGGATCATCTGATATCCCCCCTTACCGGATACATTTCCTTTAAATATTGCTACTACTACATTTTCGTACTGCTTATTCTGTGTTTCTCCCTTTACTTCCATGGAATCGATCACATAGCCTTCCAGAAGTCCTCTGTCTGTGCCAATGCTATGATAGGGAATCATCTTATATTTTTCCGGTCTTTTCCACAGTTTCATATGATTCCACACCTCCTCATCCAGTATTGCTACCGGTTTCCTGCTGACCGGCTCCACCAGTCCGTTTCCGGTGTCAATCAGCGCCCTGACTTCTATGGGGCCTGTATCTCCAATCAAGCTGACATTACAAAAGCAATTCTTTCTTTTTTCCCGATATCGCGCTATTCCTCTGTTGCAAATGGCATAACCCGCAAATCCCCAGAACAGCAACAGTAAAATAGAGCTTTCATATTTTCTGAATACAGGCAGTTTCCCCTTCAAAAAGAGAATGAACCCGCCCAGAAAAAAAGAAAACAGATACAGATATCCGGTTGCCCGAAGCAGCTCCCTGATCCCTTTTGTACAACATGCAATTTTTATCATCAGTAATCCTGTCGGAATCATTCCGAGCACCACCTTCACTGCATATGGTATTCCCGGAATGCACAGAACGATGCAATATCCTGCAGCACCTGTAATGCTTCCTGCAAAGATTCTTAAGTAAGTGGCAGTTTTCCCAAGCATCTTTGCCGTAAGCATCAGCAGGTATAAGTCCATCACCAGATTCAACAAAAAAATACTGTCGATATAAACCGTTTCCTGCATTTGCACCCTGTCATCCTTCACCTCCATTTCTTAAGTACTTGTTCATTATAAACATTAAGGTCTTCATAATTTGTCAAAACATTGTACGAAACAAAATCTTTCATCGTTCCTGTTCGACAAAAAAAGAGTCGCCCTTAAGCGACCCTTTCAAAAATTATTTTTTCTATTTCTGATAAAAGGTTTGAAGCACCTTGACAAGATACTCCACATCCCTGCTCCCTGCTGTTTCCACTGCCGAGTGCATGGCCAGCTGTGGAAGGCCGATATCCACTGATTGTACCGCAACCTGCGCAGATGACAGGTTGCCCAGTGTAGAACCTCCTGCAATATCGGATCTGTTGTGATAATCCTGATATGGCACCTGCACCTCACGGCATAAAATCTTCATCACTGCCTCTGAATGTCCATCTGTAGTATACTTCTGTCCACCATGATGCTTAATTACAATGCCGCCATTTAACACCGGCCTGTTTGTAGCATCCGACTTCTCCGGATGATTCGGATGAAGGGCGTGGGCATTGTCCGCTGAAATCAGGAAGCTGTCTGCCACGAGTTGCAAATACTCACTTCTGCTCTTTCCTAAGCTTTCCGCAACTCTTTCCAGGGTATCCTTAAGAAATGTGGAGGCTGCGCCCTGCCTTGTAAGGCTTCCCACCTCTTCATTATGAAATACCGCACAAACAGCCGCGTACTCCTTCGGCGTACCGGTAAGCAATGCTTCCGTGGATGCATAAACACATTGCAGGTCATCAAGCCTCGGTGAAAGAATGAGTTCCTTCTCTGCTCCGGCAAGCTTCCCTTTTTCCCGCACGTACAGATAAAGATCGCTTCCCAGAATTTCTTCCTCCTGCACCCCTGTAAGCTCCGCAAGCTTCTTTCTGAGAACTCCCTTTGCAGTAATTCCGCCCATCAGAGGAAGCAGATCCGTCTGGGGATTGAATTCTATCCCCTTATTTGCTTCCCGGTTCATGTGAATCGCTACACTGGGTATCACCAGCAGATCCTCATCCACATTGACGACAGCAGACTTCAGTTTTCCATCTTTTGCAGAGAATATAACTCTTCCTGCTACAGAAAGAGATCTATCAAACCAGGTAGAATAAATCATTCCTCCATAGGGCTCTGTGTTCAGTCTCAGATAATGATCTTCCACTGCAATCTCTGCATTTGTTTTCAACTTAAAAGAAGGAGAATCACTATGAGAAGCAACTATATGAAAGCCTTTTACTTCCTTTTCGGGAAGCCTGAATGCCACAATTGAGGAATCATTTCTCTTTACATAATAGCCGCATCCCTTGTTTAGCTTCCAGTCCTTCTTTTCCTTGAGTTCTGTAAAACCTTCCTTCACCAGCCTTTTTTCCATATTGGCAACAGCATGATAGCAGCTCACACTGTTATCAATAAATTTAAGGCATTCCGTTACCCGATCCTTATGCATGGTTTTCATTCCTTTCCACATATCGTATTCCCATTTTTCAATGTAACAGATACAGAAGGCTGTATACCTTATCACTTTCGGTTTCGGTATACAGCCCTATTCATCTATTATTCATTTTCTGACAAAAATTATTTCTTTTGAAGGAAATCCGGTATTTTCAGAGGTTTATCCGCCACATTGCTTCTGATATCCCCAGGATTTGTTATTCCTGATACCGGTCTTGCAGGAGCAGCTACCCCATTGGGAAGTGTACCGGTCTTACCCGGCATGACATGAACACCATCCGCACCGCCTACCGCTCCGGAAGGTCTTACGGAAATGTTTGGAGTAACAGGCTTCATGTACTTATTTGCAAAAGTACCGAATTGGGAAACAGGCTTGTTGGTAGGTAAAGTAGCATCCTCAAGTCCTGTTGCAATGACCGTAATCGTACAGCTGTCTGACTGAGACTCATCATACATTGCACCAAAGATAATATTAACATCATCTCCCGCCAGTTCCTGAACATAGCTTGCTGCATCTGATGCATCTGCAAGCGTAATATCACCGGAAACATTAATGATCACATGGGTTGCTCCGGAGATTGTAGTCTCAAGCAACGGGCTTTCCACTGCCATCTTTACAGCCTCACTAGCCTTGTCATCGCCCTTACCTGTACCGATACCGATATGTGCAATGCCCTTGTCCTTCATGACAGTCTGTACATCTGCAAAGTCAAGATTGATTACCGCAGGGACATTGATCAGATCTGTGATTCCCTGCACTGCCTGCTGGAGAACCTCATCTGCTTTCTTAAGGGCATCCGGCATGGTTGTCCTTCTGTCAACAATTTCAAGTAATTTATCATTAGGAATTACGATCAGTGTATCTACATTATCCTTGATTTTCTCAATACCGCTGATTGCATTGATCATGCGTGCTTTTGCTTCAAAACGGAAAGGCTTCGTGACAACGCCTACTGTCAGAATCCCCATATCCTTTGCAAGCTTGGCCACGATCGGAGCGGCACCGGTTCCGGTTCCGCCGCCCATTCCGCAGGTAACAAATACCATATCTGCACCCTTCAGGGCTGCTGCAATCTCTTCGCTGCTCTCTTCTGCAGCCTTTTCGCCGATCTCGGGCTTAGCACCTGCCCCAAGTCCCTTGGTAAGCTTTTCTCCAATCTGTAAAAGCTTAGGTGCCCTACAGAGCTGCAATGCCTGCTTATCAGTATTGATTCCGATAAACTCGACACCTGTGATATTCTCATCAACCATTCTATTTACTGCATTATTACCGGCTCCGCCAACACCGATCACAATAATCTTGGCAGCAGCTTCGGCATCGTTTGTCTTAATCTCCAGCAAGGGTAATTCCTCCTTCATCTCCCACTCAGCGTCTATCAAAACCACATCAGCCTGTCCATTCATCCCCGGACAGACGAAGCGATTATAGACTCATATAGATTATCATATAATCTTTTCTTTGAATTATCAACCACAAATTTTAGTTTTTTATTCTAATCAAGTTCAAAAGAGATATTTTTCGTGTCCTCAGAATAATTTTCCATCCGAAGAGTTCCCTTTTTCCCCTGAAGCTCAGGAAGCATATATTGTAGCTTCATGATCTTTTCATCCAGATTTACATCTGTCCCCAGAGCTGCTCTTACATCTCCGAAGTATAACGTAAGTGTTCCGTCATTTCCAAAATAAATTCTGTCCGTAGAAAGATTGTACTTATTTACAAGCTGTGTGATGCTCAGAATCGACCTGAAAATACTCTCATCCTCCACCGGAAGGGGTTCATACAAAACCACATGATCAAAATTAAGCCCGGTTACAAGCGGTACACCCTCCGTCTTTTCCAGAGAGCTTTCCACCACGATTCCGTCCTTATCAAAATACATATACCGTTCCAGGTATTCCACATAACCGGCAATTGCCTTCTCATAAACCTCAATCTTGATCGTATGAGGATCAAGAACAGAAACGTCCATTTTCTCCACAAAAGGAACACCCACAATACTCTTGTCCTTATACTTCATGGATAAAAGAAGGGAATTATTTCCATAATACCCTTCCATTACCATCTCAATGATCTCCTCATTGGTATAATGGACATTTCCCTCCACATATACGGTAGTCACCGTGTAATTAGCAATCACATAGCGATAGGCACAAATCAATCCAAGAAAAAGAGCCACTGCCATGGCACCGATGATAAACAGGCTTTTATGCCCTCTCATATATTCCCGGATACTTGACTTTTCCTTCTTCTTAACCACTTTTGTATTTATTTTTTTATTTGCTTTCTTCTTTCTCTGCTTCTTCGCCATAATTCCTGTTATCCGGTATAAATTGTAACGCCAAGGTTTTGAAGATCCCGACAGATATCTTCATATCCTCGCTCTATAAAATGACAATTCTTCACAACAGTCTCTCCCTGTGCCATACAACCTGCTATGACAAGTGCTGCACCGCCCCGAAGCTCCTGCGCGGATACTTCGCAACCCAGAAGACTGTCTGTTCCCACAATAAGGGCCTGACTTTTTTTCTGTATCTCAATACAGGCTCCCATCCGTTTCAGCTCCTCCACAATCCGGAAGCGATTTTCAAACACTGTCTCTTCTATCACGCTGACCCCCTCCGCTGTAGCAAGCACCGGCATAATCAGTGACTGCATATCTGTAGGAAATCCCGGATAGATCTCTGTCCGCAAATAGGGAATTGCTCTTTTCTTCTCCTGTGCCATGATATTCAGCCCTTCTCTGGATACTGTGATATCTGCACCAATCTGTTCTGCAGCCTTTATCATGCTATGCATTTGTGCTGAAGGTGCATCCTCCAAAAAGATATGCCCTCCCGCCCCCAGAGCTGCCATCAGATAGGTCCCCGCCACAATCCGGTCAGCAGGGATCCGAAAGCTGACACCGTGGAGTGGATGCCCCCCCTGAATAATCAGAGTAGAACCGCCGATTCCCTCAATAACAGCACCTGCATCCCGAAGAAATTCACATAATGTTACTATTTCCGGTTCCTTGGCTGCGTTCTGCAGTACCGTAACTCCCTTTGCCTTGACAGCTGCAAGGATTACATTTTCCGTAACTCCCACACTGGATAAGGGAAGCCTGATCACAGTTCCCTCTAGTTTACGGACCTTTGCGGTAAAATTGCTTTCCCGCTCGCAAATATCAACGCCCATCCTGCGAAGTGCGCTGATATGAAGATCGATCGGGCGTTCTCCGATCACACATCCGCCCGGATACGCCATAGTGATTTCTCCCACTCTGCCAAGCATAGCTCCCAGCAATGTGATCGAGGATCTCATCCCTGTCACATTTTCACCTGACATCGTATCATCCGATACATTTCTTGCATCGATGGTAACGCTTCGGTTTTTCCTGCTCACCCTGCATCCGATTCCTTCAAGCAGCATCAGCATATGATGTACATCCGAAATCCGGGGGCAATTGTCTATCACACAGACATCTTCTATGAGAAGTGCTGCTGCCAGAACCGGCAGCACGGCATTCTTAGAACCCTGTACTCTGGTTTCTCCAAATAGGGCATTTCCTCCTCTGATATGAATAGTGTCCAAATTATCACCTTCCGCCTTCCGGTTAAAGAGTAAGACCTATTCTAAACTATGTCACTTAAGAGGAAATGGTTCCTTGTACTACAAATCTTTCAGTCTGATTCCCCTTCCCACACTCAGCACGATCCCGATTTCAATCAGAAGAAACATGACCGCGGAACCTCCATAGCTGATGAACGGAAGGGAAATACCTGTATTGGGAATCGTATTCGTGACAACGGCAACGTTCAGGATTACCTGAATGGCAATATGTCCCATCACACCAACCACCAGAAGAGCTCCAAACAGATCCGGTGCATTGTTTGCAATTACCATAAATCTCCAGATCAGCAAAATAAACATAATCAGAATGGAAATTGCTCCAAATAAGCCAAGCTCCTCACAAATAATGGAAAATATCATATCGTTCTGGGCCTCCGGCAGGAACCCCAGCTTCTGCATACTCTGTCCAAGCCCCTTGCCTAGTATTCCTCCGGAGCCGATAGCATAAAGAGCCTGCAGTGTCTGAAACCCTTTTCCGCTGGCATACGCCTCCGGGTCAAGCCATGCAAGAATTCTGGTTCCACGTACACCAAGACTATCCGAGCTGTCAGCGCTTACGATCAAAAACACAGCCAGTGCGCAGACCGCTAGTCCTGCAAGCGCCAGCAGAATGAATCGCTTGTAATCCGGAGTTGATACAAACAGCATTAAAGCAGCGATACCGAAAATAATAATGGCAGAACTCAGGTTTTCCGTAATCTGCCAGACCATGGCACATATCGGCATAGGGATCATCAGAACAAACAAAAAGCCTTTTCCTGTCCTGATTTTTCGTCCCATCCGGCAAATGGTACTTGCCAGGAATAAGATCATTCCCAGCTTGGCAATTTCTGCCGGCTGAATGGATAATCCGGCAATACGCAGCCATCTTTTTGCACCGTTTGCCTCAATACCAAACGGTATGATCAGAAGAATCAACACTGCAGAGCCCAAATATCCAAGCATGGCAAAGCGTTCCCAAAAATGATAGGGGATGTTAGCTACCACTATCATGGCAATAAGCCCCAATATCGTAGATACAAGCTGCTTTTTTAAAAAGTAGGCTGAATCTCCGTTATATTGGAGACTGGCATCATAGCTGCTGGTGGAATACAGCATAACCAGTCCAAACCCCAACAGGAATAACACAATAAACAGCAGTGTATAATCGAAAAATGACTCCTGTTGATTCCTTATTCTTCTTCCTGTCCCGGTTCTGTCTCTTCTTTCCGCCACAGTTTAAACTCCAATCTTTCCTACAAGTTCTTTAAACATCTTACCACGCACTTCGTAATTCGGGAACATTCCCCAGCTTGCACATGCCGGTGAGAGAAGCACCGCATCTCCCGGCTGTGCCTGCTTTACACAAATAGCAAAGGCTTCCTCAAAGGTATCTGCCAGAATAATATTGGAAATACCATGCTTTCTGGCGCACTCTGCGATCTTTTCTCTTGTCTGCCCGATCAGGACAAAGGCTTTCACTTTCCCTTCAAAGGCTTCTATCCATTCATCATATTCACTCTGTTTGTCATATCCGCCTCCGATCAGTACCGTAGGCTTACTCATGGCTCTGATCCCCTGGATTGCCGCATCCGGATTGGTTCCCTTGGAATCATTATAGTAGTCCACACCGTTCTTGGTTGCAACAAACTCAATTCTATGCTCAACTGCCTTAAATTCCCGGATGGTATTTAATATCATCTCCATCGGCACATTCATGGCACGGCTGATTGCAATTGCCGCCATTACGTTTTCCACATTGCACATACCCACCAGATTCATATCATGGATATTCATGAGGCGAAGCTCTTTTCCTCCCTCGGAAAGAACAATTTCTTCTCCGTCCAGATAAACACCCTCTTCCAGCTTTCTCCTGGAAGAAAAAAAGATTACCTTTGCCGGACATCTGTTTCCGAACTCTCTGGTGTAAGCATCCTCATAATTGAGTACACAGGTATCCTCCGCTGTCTGGTTCTGTGCAACCTTTTCCTTGGTTGCCACATAACACTCCATTGTATGATGCCGGTTCAAATGATCCGGTGTAATGTTCAGGATTGCCGATACCCTGGGATGAAAGGTATGTACGGTCTCCAGTTGAAAGCTGCTGATCTCTGCAACGGTTATCGTCTCCGGCTTAGTCTGAAGCGCAATATCTGTATAAGGATTCCCGATATTGCCAACCACATAAACAGAATCAAAATAAGCCTTCATAATCTGTCCCACCAGCGTTGTTGTGGTGGTTTTACCGTTTGTTCCCGTAATGGCAATTACATTTCCCTGTGCAAACGCATAGGCAAGTTCAATTTCTCCCCAGATAGGAATATTTTTCGATCGGTATTCCTCCAGCATAGGAGCATCTATCGGTACCCCCGGACTAATCACAACAAGTCCAATTTCTTTTTTCTTTTCTTCATCCAGCTCTCCTAATACGATCTCAAGTCCCGGAACATCTCCGGTCTTTTCTCTCAGTTCTGTCATATCCAGCTTTTCATTGCTGTCAAACAGTACGGGAAGTGCTCCTGCCTTTCCGAGAAGTCTTGCCGCTCCGATTCCACTTTTGCCGCTTCCCACTACCAGCACTTTTTGACCCTTTAGTTCCATGATAAACCTATTCCTCCTTAAAAAATGCCCAGCAGAGCAATCAGGCAGAGCGCAGCCGTAGCAATGGAAAACACCGCTACAATCCTCGTCTCAGTCCACCCGCACAGTTCAAAATGATGATGCAGGGGTGCCATCTTAAAAATTCTCTTTCCTCCGCTGACTTTATAGTAAATCACCTGAATGATTACAGATAATACTTCAATTACATAAATAAAGCCCACAATCAGCAGAAACAGGGGCATCTGCATCATATATGCGCATGCCGCCACAAATCCGCCGAGGGCAAGGGAGCCTGTATCTCCCATAAAGACGCTGGCAGGATGTACATTAAAAAGAAGAAATCCTAACAGCGCACCTGTCACGGCACAGGTGATCGGTACGATCGGTACCCCGGTTCCGATTGCCGCCACCGTAAAAAAGGTTGCCACCATAACCGTCACGCTGCTGACAAGGCCATCCAGGCCATCAGTAAAATTGGTTCCGTTCGCCGTTCCTGTTATCACCACAAATAAAAACGGGATATTCAGCCATCCGAGATCCAAATAATAGCCCCCGGAAAAGGGAATCTTCATTGCCAGTGAAATATCTGTCCCCCGGGTAAGATAATAGGCAAACATTCCGGTTACCAGAAGCTGTAACAGCATTTTCTGCCATGCCCTCAGTCCCATGGAGCGTCTTAAAACAACTTTAATATAGTCATCCAGGAAACCGATCAATCCAAACCCCAGAGTCAGAAACAGGACCGGCACAATTTTGGGATAATCTCCGGCATATAGCACAGTAGTAACTGCTACACTGACAAGGATCAGAATACCACCCATAGTAGGGGTTCCTGTTTTTTTCAGATGCGTACGGGGACCATCATCCCGTACCGTCTGCCCCACCTTCAATTTTCTTAAAAAGGGGATTATCAGCGGACCAAGTGCCGCGCTGAGTCCAAAGGATATCAATATGGGCATGATAATATCATTGCCTGTCATTGCCTGCACCTCTCAATTATAATCCTTTTTCTCCAAATAAGGAAGAATATTTTCAAAAAGCTGTCTTACCACCGGTGCTGCAACCTGACCTCCATAATAGACTCCCTTAGGATTATGTATAATGGCAAGTGCAAGCACCTGCGGGTTATCTGCCGGTGCAAAGCCGATAAAGGAGGCAATGTATCTTCCACTGCCTCTTGGAAGGGTCTGGCTGGTAGCTGTCTTGCCGCCAACTCTGGCACCTTCCACATATCCGTTTTTTCCTGTTCCGTTTTCTACCACCTGCTCCAGAATCATCCGCATGGTTGCAGAGGTTTCCTCTGATACAATATTCGGTGTAACAGGATATGAGAACTTTTTCATTTCTGTTTTTTCTCTGTCTGCCGTCATGACACCCACATGCGGTGTCACTCTGTTTCCCCCGTTAATTATGGAAGAAACCGTTGTTGCCAGCTG
>SAMEA3663296__coassemble_726_pt1 | contig 11418 bp, 10 predicted proteins | sample SAMEA3663296__metabat2_high_PE_002 | metagenome-assembled genome bin SAMEA3663296 (sample SAMEA3663296) | pig gut metagenome | biome: pig gut; feature: pig-associated habitat; material: faeces | place: China | collected 2013 | reverse complement strand
TGGATGTTCTGCGGAGACGGCCGGATGGTTACCATGAAGTGAAAATGATCATGCAGACTGTGGATATCTGGGATCAACTTACTTTTTTGAGGAGCAGTAAGCCTGGTATTACGCTCAGAATCGCGGGGGCAGAGCTGCCGGCCGGGAAGGATAACCTGATTGTCAGGGCAGCAGAGCTTGTTATGGCGGAAAGGAACCTTGGTGAAGGGGTGGAAATAGAACTTGAAAAGAGAATTCCCATTGCAGCCGGGATGGCGGGGGGAAGTACAGATGCTGCCGCCGTATTTCATGGCCTGAATGAATTGTTTGGACTGGGAATGAGTCCTGACAGGATGAAGGAGCTGGGGGTTAAGATCGGTGCTGATGTACCCTATTGTATCATGGGTGGCACAGCCCTTTCAGAGGGAATCGGGGAAAAGTTAACAGCGCTTCCGCCGCCGCCGGAGTGCATCTTGGTAGTGGCAAAACCGGACATCAATGTATCCACGAAATATGTGTATGAAAATCTTCATGCTGATCAGCTGACGGAGCATCCGGACATTGACGGAATGATTCAGGCGATCAGGGACGGGAGTCTTTCAGGAATCACACAACGGATGGCAAATGTGCTGGAAACTGTGACTGTGAAGGCATATCCGGTCATCCACCGGATCAAGACGGTGATGAAAGAAACCGGGGCGGAAAACGCATTGATGAGTGGCAGCGGACCTACGGTTTTTGGTATTTTTACAGATGAGCGAAAGGCCCGGGATACAGCCTGCCGGATCGAGGAGGAGGGGCTTGCCATGCAGGTCTTTGTAACGGGATTTTACAATGAGAAGAAGGAAAGGAGGGCATGAGGATGGACGAACAGCTGCAGATTGATATGGACGAGTTTCTGCCGCTTCGGGATGTGGTATTTAATACGCTCAGAAGGGCAATTCTGACAGGACAATTGAAACCGGGGGAACGGCTGCTGGAAGTACATCTGGCAAATAAGCTCGGTGTGAGCAGGACGCCGATCCGTGAAGCAATCCGTAAACTGGAACTGGAAGGGCTGGTCATCATGATCCCAAGACGCGGCGCTGAGGTGGCACGGATCACCGAAAAGAGTCTGAAGGACGTACTGGAGGTGCGGCGGGCTCTGGATGCCCTCAGTGTGGAGCTGGCCTGTGACAGAATTACGGAGGAGGATATGAAGCGCCTGTTACAAGCTTGTCAGGACTTTGAAAAGGCAGCAAAAGGAAAGGATGCATCTGTGATTGCCAAGGCAGATGTAGCGCTTCATGATATTATTGTGGAGGCAACAGGAAATCAGAGGCTTGCGCAGCTGGTCAACAATCTGTCGGAGCAGATGTACCGTTACCGGTTTGTGTATATCAAAGAGGAGAGCAAGCATGACATGCTGGTGGCTGAACATCGGGAAATCTATGAGAGCATCGCCAGCAGAGACAAGGAGCGCGCTGCCAGAGCGGCAAAGCTACATATTGACAACCAGGAAAAATCTATTATCCGTCAGATCCGGCTGGAGAACGAAAGCCGTTTGAATAAACAGCCTTAAAGGGGCAACACTCTTATTAAAGCGAAAATGCGTGAGAATAGGAGTGGACATGAAAAGGTTTTATGAGACAGCGGTTATTCTGATCGGCACTCTGGGCTGGTGGAGCTATGTATATCCGGAACTCTCCCAGACACAGCAGGCGTATGTGCAGGAGGCTGAGTCAGGTATACAGGAGGCAGGGACGGGCGCACAGGAGACAGGGACAGGCACGCGGAAGGCAGAAATGTGTAAAAAGAAGCCGAGGAAAAGTGTGCAGGAGATTGAGACCGGTGACGCAGGAATTCTGGAAAGACTGGGCGGAGAAGGAATCAGAGTCGGAGAGATTCGTATAAAAAGCAGGATCGCCGAATATGTATATCAGGTGAAGGAAGAACCATTGGAAAAGGGAGTAGAAGATGATCGATAAAAATGCGCCGATTGGCGTTTTTGACTCCGGGGTTGGAGGTCTGACGGTGGCCAGAGAAATTATGCGTCAGATACCAAACGAGAGAATTGTATATTTTGGGGATACTGCAAGAGTTCCCTATGGAAGCAAATCGAAGGAAACCGTAACCAGGTTTTCCAGGCAGATCGTCCGCTTTTTGCAGACGCAGAAGGTGAAGGCGATTGTGATTGCCTGCAATACGGCAAGTGCGTATGCCCTGGAAGAAATTGAGGCGGAGCTGGACATTCCGATTATCGGTGTTATCAAGCCGGGGGCAAAGGTGGCGGCACAGACCACATTAAACGGAAAAATTGGTGTGATTGCAACCGAGGGCACTATCGGAAGTCATATTTATTCAAGATACATAAAAGAGATCAATCCCAAAGCTGAAGTGATCGGAAAGGCATGTCCCCTTTTTGTACCGCTGGTGGAGGAGGGACTGTGGCAGGATCCTGTCACGGATGAGATTGCCAAGCGTTATTTGACAGAGCTGATTGATATCGGGATTGATACGCTGATCCTGGGGTGCACTCATTATCCGCTGATAAGATCCACAGTAGGAAAAACAATGGGAGAGGGCGTGACTCTTGTAAATCCTGCCTATGAGACGGCCAGAGAGCTGAAGGAGCTATTGACGGAGAAGGAAATGCTGAACGAGGAGGAGGCAAAGCTGGGAGATAACCGCTATTGCTTTTATGTAAGTGACGGTGCGGAGAAGTTTAAGCGTTTTGCCAATTCCATTATTAAGTACGGCATTTTATCAGCCAGAATTATCAATATAGAGGAGTATTAATGACTAAAGATATTTTTTTGTCCCTGAAGGGGCTTCAGATTGAAAACAGTGAACAGGCGCAGGAGCTGGAAACCATCACACCTGCAGATTATTATTTGAGAAACGGCAGCCATTACGTGATTTACGATGAAGTCACGGAGGGCTTTGAGGAAAATACCAGGAATATGATCAAATTTAACGATTCCTGTGTAGAGGTTTCCAAAAAAGGACTTGTGAATGTTCACATGGTTTTTGAAGAGAACAAAAAGAATATGACCAGCTATATGACACCTTATGGAAATATTCTGATCGGAATTGATACGGGCTCCATCTTTGTGGAGGAGGAAGAAAAGAGAATTCATGTGGAGGTTGCCTATACGCTGGAGGCGAATTACCAATATCTGGCAGACTGCAGGATTGAAATGAATATAAAGCCCAGACAGGAAGGAATGGATTTGTTATAAAATGCTTATTGCACTGCCTAGATGAAACTCAAAACGCAAAATGGAAGCTAAGTATAAGGAACAATTCGGAAGCGGGGTATCAAAAATCAATCCACGCGTGAAAAATAAAACCCTTAGACTTTACCTGTTCGAAGCGAAGCAAGTTTAAAGTCTAAGGGTTGTTTTTATTTTTCATGCGTGGAACTACTTAATGGGCTTGGCTCCGGCTTTTTCCTGTGCCTTTTCCAATGCGCGTTTAAAGACACCCTTCTTCTTGGCAGGGGCAGCAACCGTTTTTCCGTGAAGCCCCTTCACATCAGTGATGTAAATACCGCTGACAACAGCCTTTACTTCCTTCTTTATGGGGACGGAATCAAAGATCTTCTCATCACAGACAAGTGACATTACCTGAGGACCAACCTTTGCCTTTACGATGGGGAGTTTGGTGCCTCGCATCAGCTTGGGTGCCTGTTCAATGACAGCCTGAGGAAGGCCGGATTCCTTCATCTTCATACGTTTCTTATCAATGATCAGCATGGAAACAGTCTGCTTCATGGCATCGAGCTGAGCCTGCTGTTCCGACTGGCGTTTCTGCGCCTTTTTTCCCAGAAAATATAAAACGACAACAATAATGATTAAAATTGCCAGAATGACTAATGAAACAATTAATCCAGTACTCAAAATAGACCTCCTTACGACAGCGCCCTAGTTTAATCAGAAAGCGCGGTGCAAAAGATATTTTAGCATTCTTCCCGTAAATAGGCAAGAGGTTTCATTGAATTGAAAGGAGGATTGCGCTATAATTTAGCGTAGAGAAAGGACGAAACGGCATGGAGGCTTTTTTACAGGGCATACAGATTTTTTCAGACTTTATTTTCGGACACCTGGTTGTCATGAATCTGGTGTTTGCCATTGCCATTGTCTTTTTTCAACGTAGGGACCCTAAATCTGTCTGGGCATGGCTTCTGATCCTGTATTTTATTCCGGTTCTGGGCTTCATTTTTTATCTGTTGGTGGGAACCGACATGCACAAGAAAAAGATGTTCCGCACCAAGGAGATTGAGGATAAACTGAGCAATGCCATCAGGCGGCAGGAGACACTTCTGCGCTGCCAGGAGTTACCGGATTCCTATGCGGATATGAAGGATTACGGCGATCTGGTACTCTATCACCTGCAGACATCTGGTGCGATCCTTACCGAGGATAATGATGTGAGATTTATCGTGGACGGAAGGGAAAAATTCAGACTCCTTATGGAGGACATGAAGAAGGCCCGGAAATCCATTCATATTCAGTACTATATCATCAAAGACGATGAAGTGTTTACCGCAATGAGGGAGATCCTTCTTGAGAAGGTCAGGGAGGGTGTTGAGGTGAGAATCCTCTTTGATGGAATGGGAGGCAGATTTGTCAGGAAAAAGGTCTGGAGGGAACTGGAGGCACAGGGAATTGAGACCGCAGAATTTTTTCCACCCATTTTCGGAAAACTGAATTTGCGAATCAATTACAGAAATCACAGGAAAATTGTGGTCATTGACGGCAAAATAGGATATGTGGGTGGTTTCAACGTGGCAAGGGAGTATGTTGGACTGGATGAGAAGTTCGGTTACTGGCGGGACACGCATATGAGAATTACCGGCTCATCCGTCAGTGCTTTGCAGGCGAGGTTTATTCTTGATTGGAATTTCGCGGCAAAGAAAAGGACGCTTCCCTTCGAAAAATATATGGAGGAGCCGGATATTCGTTCCGGAGCCCACTGTCCGATGCAGATCGTAACCAGTGGTCCGGACTCTCTGGTGCAGAGTATCCGGAATACCTATCTGCGCCTGATCCACAAAGCAAAGCATAGTATTTATATCCAGACTCCTTACTTTATTCCGGATGAAGCAATCATGTCGGCGCTGATGATTGCAGTGCGCTCCGGTGTAGAGGTCAATATCATGATTCCCTGCAAGCCGGATCATCCGTTTGTTTATTGGGCAACCTATTCCTATGTGGGAGAGCTGGCACTTCAGGGGGCTAATTGCTATACTTACAATAACGGTTTCCTTCATGCCAAGGGAATTGTGGTGGATGAGCTTGTGCTCAGTTATGGCACTGCCAATATGGATATCAGAAGCTTTTCCCTCAATTTTGAGGTAAATGCCATCATATATGACAGGGAGAAAGCAAGGGAGATGACAGAGTACTTTAAGGAGGATCTGAAATATTCCAGACGGATCACCAGAGATGTGTATCAGGGAAGATCCCTGCTGATCAGATTTAAGGAACAGGTGAGCAGACTTCTGTCACCGGTTTTGTAGGAATGATAAAAACTATGAAAAATTTATAAAAAATCGCATAAGTCTTTCGTTTATGTCCATTTTATGATATAAAAGAGAAGTGTGCTTTCGGGGAAAAAGGAAAAGGAGATCAGTAAATAGAATGAAAAAAAGAATTTTAGCAGCAGGAATAGCTGTTATGCTTACAACAACACTTATGGCATGCGGAAACAAGGATACCAGCGATTTGAAGTATCTGAAGGATTTTAAGGCAGACCGTTTTGTCACAGTGGGAGATTACAAAAATGTGGAGGTGGAGCTTGCTCAGCCTGAGGTTACGGACGAATATCTGGATCAGTATATTGAATATATCCTGATGAACAATCCGATTTCAACGCCGGTTACCGGTCGTCCGGCACAGCTGGGTGATGTTGCAAATATTGATTATGAGGGGAAGCTTGACGGTGTGGCTTTTGAGGGCGGCACTGCGAAGGGAACAGATTTAAGCCTCGGATCAGGACGTTTTATTGATGGCTTTGAGGATGGCGTGGTAGGTATGGAGATTGGAGAAACGAAGGATCTGGAGCTTACTTTCCCGGATCCTTATGATAACAATCCGGATCTTGCCGGAAAGGCAGTTATCTTTACCGTGACGCTGAACAGTCTGAGTGAGCAGGAAATTCCGGAGCTTACCGATGCGTATGTGGCAGATCTTGGCATGGAAGAATGTAAGACGGCTGAGGACTACAGAAATTATATATATGAAGGACTCTTAGAGCAGGAAACTGAGAGGTTTGAACAGGAAAAGCTCAATGAGACCATTGTCAAGCTTGAGGAGGAAGCCGAATTTAAAGCAGCGCCTGAGGGGATGGTGAATCGTATGAGCGATACACTGATTGCCAATATTTCCTCCTATGCACAGGTGTATGGCATGGATATCGGAGATTATGTTGCGGCTGTTTACGGCGGCAACGCCGAGGAATATGAAACAACGCTCCGGGAGCAGGCAAGTCTGATGGCACAGCGCTATATCATGCTGGCGGCGATCGCGGAGAAGGAAGGCATTTCCGTAACGGATGAGGAGCTGGAGGAGAAGCTTTCTGAAGAGGCGGAAGGCTACGGATATACCACCGAGGAATACACGGAGGGTATGGATAAAGAGGCCTACAGGGAATATCTGTTGGTGGAAAAGGTCATGGACTACCTTGGAGAAAATGTCACTGTGAACAGTGAAGCGGTTCAGGGGGAAGATGCGGCGCAATAAACAGAGTGCTGACTGTAACCGTAGGTCAAGAGGCTGCATATGAGAAAAAAGCTGGTTAGGTTATTTGCAATTTTGATAGCGTTTTCCATGATGGTTTTAGTGGTAGAACCGGTGCGTGCTACCACTATTTCTGATTTGGAAAAAGAGAAACAAGAGCTGGAGCAAAAGAAAAAAGAAGCCGATGAGAAAAAGAAGCAGGAGCAGGAGAAGTATGACAATGCTTCCGGCAGAGTGGATACGATCCAGTCAGATGTGGATGAGATCGCAGGTGAGATCGATGAGATCGATGCGGCACTGGTAGAGACGCTTGCCAGCGTGGAGCTGATCGAGGAGGATATTGCGGATAAGGAAGAACAGATTGAGGTAACTACTGCCGAGTATGAGGCTGCAAAGGCAACCGAAGAGGAGCAGTACGAAGCGATGAAGCTCCGCGTCAAGTTCATGTATGAGAAGGGAGATACTACCTATCTTCAGCTTCTTCTGGAAAGCAGCGGCTTCAGTGATATGATCAATAAGGTAGAATATATTGAAAAGCTTTATGAGTATGACAGGACTCTGCTTGCCGAATATGTAGCAGCCAGAACCGCAGCCCAGGAGCTTAAGGACAAACTGGAGGAGGAAAAGGCAGAGCTGGAGGCCCAGCAGCATGAGCTGGAAGAGGAGAAGGAAAGTCTTGAGATCATTCTTGCCGAGAAGCAGCAGACCTATGACAATTATGAGGTGCAGCTTGCCCAGGCAAAGCAGGAGGCAGCAGTTTATAAGGCAAATATCAAAAAGCAGAACGATGAAATCAAGAAACTGGAAGCGGCAACTGCAGCAAAACAGTCCGAAATTGATGCTGCCAAGAAGGCGGAGGAGGAAGCCAGAAAGGCACAGGAGCTGGCTCTTCAGAAGCAGGCACAGGAATCCGGCAGTTCTTCAGGAAGCTCATCAAGCAGCTCTTCTTCAGGGAGCAAGAGCAGCTCTTATGCATCAGCCGCCAGCTATTCCGGCTCGGGAAGCAAGGGACAGCAGATTGCCAATTATGCCTGCCAGTTTATCGGAAATCCTTATGTTCCCGGGGGAACCAGCCTTACCGAGGGCGCGGACTGCTCCGGATTTGTGTGGAGAGTCTATAAGGACTTTGGTTATAGCGTACCGAGAACCTCTTATTCTCTGCGAAGCTACGGTACCGAAGTGAGCTATTCCGATGCCCAGCCCGGAGATGTGGTCTGCTATGCGGGGCATGTAGGGCTCTATATCGGTAATGGACAGATCGTTCATGCCAGCACACAGAAAACAGGAATAAAGATTACCAATGCCACTTACAAGGAAATTTTGTCAGTGAGAAGAATTGTTTAATGGAGGAGAACATGTCAGATTTCGATGAAAAGGATATCGATAAAAAGGATATTGATGAGACAGAAAAAAAAGATGGCCAATTGACCGGGCAGGCTGACGGGGAAAAAGAGAAAGAAAAGGAAAGTGACTACGAGGATGTTTGCTTTATCTGCCGCAGACCGGAGAGTAAGGCGGGAAAGATGTTTAAGCTTCCCAATAATATTACCGTGTGCAATGACTGTATGCACAAAACCATGGACACGGTAAGTCAGTTTGATTATCAGGGGATGCTCAACAATCCGGCTTTTATGGATGATCTGAACAAGAACATGAACGGGCAGGGATTTCCCAACATCCGTTTTGTGAATCTGTCCGATCTCCAGGGAGAAGGCGGAATTCCCAACAAGCAGCGGATGAAGAAGAAAAAACCGGGGAAGGATACGGAGCCTGCTCTCGATATCAAAAACATTCCGCCTCCGCATAAGATCAAGGCTCAGCTGGATGATTATGTGATCGGGCAGGAGCATGCCAAGAAGGTGATTTCTGTTGCTGTCTATAATCATTATAAGAGAGTGGCAACCGGCACCATGGATGATATTGAAATTGAAAAATCCAATATGCTTATGATCGGGCCTACCGGCTGCGGAAAAACCTATCTGGTTAAGACACTTGCCAGGCTCCTGGACGTTCCTCTCGCCATTGCAGATGCCACCTCCCTTACTGAGGCAGGATATATCGGCGATGATATTGAAAGTGTGCTTTCCAAGCTTTTAATGGCGGCTGACAATGACGCGGAAAAGGCAGAGCGCGGTATCGTATTCATTGATGAAATTGATAAGATAGCCAAGAAGAAAAACACCAACAGCAGGGATGTGAGTGGTGAGAGCGTACAGCAGGGGCTGCTGCGGCTTCTGGAGGGAGCGGATGTGGAGGTACCGGTGGGTGCCAACAGCAAAAATGCCATGGTTCCGCTTACCACCATCAACACAAGAAATATTCTGTTTATCTGCGGTGGTGCTTTTCCGGATCTTGAGGAGATCATCAAACAGAGACTGACGAAGCAGACATCGATCGGCTTTAATGCGGAACTGAAGGACCGGTTTGACAAGGATAAGAATATTTTAAGCCAGGTGACCGTGGAGGATCTGAAAAAGTTCGGCATGATACCGGAGTTCCTCGGAAGACTGCCTGTTATTTACACGTTGGCAGAGCTGGATAAGGATATGATGATTAAGATCCTCAAGGAGCCTAAGAATGCGATTCTCAAGCAGTATCAAAAGCTTCTTGAGCTGGATGAGGTGAAGCTTGAGTTTGATGAGGGCGCGCTGGAGGCTATTGCAGAAAAGGCTATGAAGAAGGACACCGGAGCAAGAGCTCTGCGTGCCATTATCGAGGAATTCATGCTGGATATCATGTATGAAATCCCCAAGGATGACAATATCGGACGGGTGACCATCACCAGGGAATACATCGAAGGGACAGGGGGACCGGTTATTGATATCCGTAGCATAGGCGGGGAAAATCCTGATGAGTTGAAAGTGATTGAAGACAAGAGCACAGAACAGAAGCAGTAGAAATAGAAGCTGAGCTGATGAGAAGAAAGGACAGTGCAGGGGTTTCCCTTGCACTGTTTTTCTCATATAGTAAAGAAAAAAGAAGTTGGATGAATATGACAGACAAGGAAAAAATTATTTCCAATGACTATTTTGATCTGATTACAGATTTTGTACTGCCCGGGGGTACGGGAGCATATCTTCAGGACGCCGTATACCAGCCGATAAGCGGAGAGATAGGGATAACTTATGTAAACCGAAATAGTATTCCACCTTTGAGTATCAGCGCAATTACATATCCGGTGATACCGAGTTTATACGGATTGATGCAGCTTAGGGAAAGCTTTGATCCCACTCCTCTTGTCCGTAGCGGTATTACGCAGGTACAAGGCGGTTCCCTTGCGCTTACCGGAAGAGGTGTTGTGATCGGGTTCCTGGATACAGGAATCCGGTATGAGGAGGAGGTCTTCCGGAATGAGGATGGCAGCACCCGGATTCTCGGGATCTGGGATCAGACGATACAGACCGGACAGCCACCCACCGGAATCCTTTACGGGACAGAATACCGGAGAGAGCAGATCAACGCGGCGCTTCAGAGTGAAAACCCAAGGCAGATCGTACCCAGTGAGGATGAGATCGGTCATGGGACAGCGCTTGCCAGTGTGGCGGCGGGAAGCGCTCTGCGGGGCGGATTGGGATTCCTGGGGGCAGCGCCCCAGGCAGATATTGTAATGGTGAAGCTCAGACAGGCAAAGCCTCACTTGCGGGAATTTTACCTGGTGGATGAGGAGATTCCGGCTTATGCGGAGAGTGATATCATGGTAGCCCTCAAATATCTGGAAAGCTTTGCTATATCCGTAAGCAGACCGCTTATTATCTGTATGGGAATCGGAACCAATATGGGAGACCATGAAGGTCATTCCACATTGGCGGCTTACTTGAATCAGATAGCAACCAGACGCAGTCGTGCTGTGATCGTATGCGGAGGAAATGAGGGGAACAGTGCCCACCATTATATGGGAACCTCCATTGAAGGACTGAGAGAAACCGTAGATAATGTGGAGATACGGGTAGATGGAAGCCAAATGGGGTTTACGGCAGAACTGTGGGGAAGTGTTCCGGCAAGACATTCCATTGCCATCCGTTCACCGGGAGGAGAAATTACACCCACTGTAGATTTCAGGGAACAGGAAAGCAGAAGATTTTCCTTTATTTATGAGAGAACAACGATAGAGGTGGATCACATTCTGGTGGAGCAGGGCTCCGGGGAGGAACTGATCTTCTTTCGCTTTCTTGCGCCTACTCCCGGAATATGGACGATACAGGTTACCATCAGTGAAAGTAACGGGGAGAGCAGTTTTCACATTTGGCTCCCCATCACCCAGTTTTTGCAGAGTGACACCTATTTTTTGCGCCCATCACCCTATATTACACTGACAGAGCCTGCCAATATCAGGGAGGTGATTTCGGTCACCACCTATAATGACACGAATGGAAGCTTCTGGGCAGATTCGGGAAGGGGGTTTACCAGACTCGGCAGGATCAAGCCTGATCTGTGCTCGCCGGGAGTTAACATTAGCACTGTTTTCGGGAAGGAGACAGGGTCGAGTTTGGCAGCAGCATTGACGGCAGGGGCGGCAGCCCTGTTCATGGAGTGGGCTGTTGTGGAGGGAAACCGGCCTCAGGTGGAGAGCAGGGAGTTAAAAAATTATCTGATCCGGGGGGCTGACAGGTCGCCGGAGATCGATTATCCCAGCCGGGAATGGGGATATGGAAAGCTGGATATAGCAGGGACCTTTGATGTGCTGGCCGGAGTGTAATTAACAAACTGGTGGAAAAAT
>SAMEA3663296__coassemble_703_pt1 | contig 11754 bp, 10 predicted proteins | sample SAMEA3663296__metabat2_high_PE_002 | metagenome-assembled genome bin SAMEA3663296 (sample SAMEA3663296) | pig gut metagenome | biome: pig gut; feature: pig-associated habitat; material: faeces | place: China | collected 2013 | reverse complement strand
AGTAGCGGATGCCCAATACTTGCCATGTGAATGCGGATCTGATGCGGCTTTCCCGTAATCAGTTCAGCCTCCACTAACGTTCTGTCCTTAAATTCCCTGACCGGATAGTATCTCGTTTTGATATATGCTCCCCGATCAGTTCCTTCTTTTACTAAATGCACCTTATTGCTTTTTTGATCTTTGATCAGAAATCCTTCCAGTGTTTCCTCCCCCACTATTTTTCCCTTTACAAACATACGATAAAATTTTCGAACACCGCGGCTTCTGATCAATTCATTCATCAACTGACTTCCCTGTAAAGACTTTGCACCGATCACAAGCCCTGAGGTATTCCGGTCAAGCCTGTTACAGATGGAAGGCTTAAAGGTTGACAATTGATTTTCCTTCAAGCTGCCTTTCTCAAGCAGATAACCCAGCATCCATTCATTTAAAGATATATCATCCGGATTCGCCTTCTGTGAAAGGATTCCTTTCGGCTTATTCATAATAATTACATGTGCATCCTCATAAACTACAGTAATCTCCTTGAATTTCCGATAGGCCGCCTGATACTCGTTTATCGTCTCTCCTTTTCCCGGCTTATCACAAAAGCCCGCTATCGTTTCATCTGCCAGATAAAACGAAATCTTATCTCCAAGAGCGAGTTTTTCTTTTCCCTCCGCTTTTTTTCCATTCAAGGTGATATTCTTTTTGCGGAGCATTTTGTAGAAAAAAGAGGAAGGTGCAAGGGGCATAAATTTCTGGAGAAATTTATCCAGCCTCTGTCCTGCTTCATTTTCGCCAATCTCTATCTGCTGCATCCCGTTCTCCTTTACAGGGAAATATCATACAAGACAACTCTGACCGCATCATCTTTTTCCGGATGATTATCCTGTTCTTTTTCATTCATTTTTCGAAGCTGTTCACAGTAGGTTTCAAGCTTATCGGAAATTTTGATTGTCATATCCTTAAAACCACTCTGTTTAAGCATGGTCAGCAGGTGCTCCTCACAGGCTCTGCAATCACATTTTACGCTTTCTGTATACCCCAGAATCACTTTATCCTCTACAATCATATGACTAATTGCGAAATTCTTCTGATAGGAAGTAAAATACATATCATACATACCGATCAGCCTGCCTTCCAACGGTGCAATTACTTTCTTTGCCTCTTCGCTGCAACCGGTTGCCCGAAAATACATGATTAAATTTACCAAGCTTTTACTTGCAGGAAGACACCCCAGTACAGCTACTACCGTAAGCAGATTTTTTTTCGTACCTGTGGTAATGTATCCTGCAATAAAAAGAGACAGAGATATTCCAAAAAACAAAAGTGTTCTGATAAGTACTTGATTTCTCTTTGCCTTTAAATATCCGAAATTTCCCTTGATTTCCTTCTTCAAGTCATTTTCTCCTCTCTTCTGTCACTTTTATTATCATGGCTTTTTCTTCTTATGCACATTTCTGATTGTTTTTTTCTTCTGTAAACCCTTTCGGTTCTTATTATCCTGTCCATTTTGGTTCCGGCTCTGCATACCCGCAGCCTGTCTCGGACGTATCAGACATTTCTTGTCAAACCCGATCAGATCTTCTCGTCCCGCCTTCAGGAGCGCCTCCTTCACAAGCTCATAGTTTTGAGGCTTCCGATATTGGATCAATGCTCTTTGCATTGCCTTTTCATGAGGATTCCGACACACATAAACCTTGCTTTTGTCCCTTGGATCAATTCCTGTATAGTACATTACGGTAGATAACGTGGAGGGTGTTGGATAGAAATCCTGTACCTGCTCCGGCATATAGTTAAGATCCCGAAGATATTCAGCAAGTTCAACCGCCTCCTTTAAAGTCGATCCCGGATGGGAGGACATCAGATACGGCACAAGGAATTGTTTCTTGCCAAGCTTCTCATTGATCCGCTCATATTGCTTTACAAACCTCTCATAAACACTTCGTCTTGGTTTTCCCATCCTTTCAAGAACCGTATCGGAAATATGTTCCGGAGCTACCTTTAATTGACCACTTACATGATGCTCAACAAGCTCTCTGAAGAAGGCATCATCCTTGTCCTCCAAAAGATAGTCAAACCGGATGCCGGATCGTACAAATACTTTCTTCACACCGGGAAGTGCCCTCAGTTTGCGAAGAAGCTCTAAATAATCACTATGGTCGGTATTCATGTTTTTACAAGGTGTGGGATACAGGCATTGTCTGTTTTTGCAGGCTCCGCATTTTAGCTGTTTTTCACAGGCCGGATGTCGGAAATTGGCGGTCGGTCCACCCACATCATGGATATATCCCTTAAAATCAGGCTCCTTCGTCAGTTCCTCTGCCTCCGACAAAATCGATTCATGACTTCTTACCTGTACGATTCTCCCCTGGTGAAAGGTCAGGGCACAGAAGCTGCATGCTCCGAAGCATCCCCTGTTGCTGATCAGAGAAAACTTGATTTCAGAGATTGCCGGAACTCCTCCCTGTTTTTCATAGGAAGGATGATAAGTCCTTTGATATGGGAGTGCATAGATATCATCCATCTCCTCTGTTGTCAACGGTTTCTGAGGCGGATTCTGTACTACATAGATACCTCCCGCATAGCTTTCCGCAAGCATTCTTGCCGTAAAAGGATCCGTATTCTCATACTGCACGCCAAAGCTCTCGGCATATTTCTCCGGATCCGCCTTCATCTCCTCATAGGAAGGAAGCAGAATTGCATTATATTTTTCGTCCTCTGAACCGCTGATTCCGGAAATATCCCTGGTCTTATAGACAGTTCCAGGAATAAAGGTAATGTCTTTCACATCAATTCCGCTCTGCAGGGCATCAGCAATCTCGATAATTGACTTTTCTCCCATTCCATAAGAAATCAAATCCGCCTGACTATCCAGAAGAATTGACCGCTTCAGGGAATTGCTCCAATAATCATAATGTGCAAGACGACGCAGACTTGCTTCAATTCCACCGATAATGATGGGAACATCTTTATAGGTTTTCCTTATCAGATTTCCATAAACAATCGTCGCATAATCAGGTCTTTTCCCCATCACACCGCCCGGCGTATAGGCATCTGATGGGCGCCTCTTTTTAGAGACAAAATAGTGATTCACCATGGAATCCATGTTTCCGGCTGCAATCAGGAAGCCAAGTCTGGGTCTTCCCAGAATTGCAATGCTGCGCTCGTCCCTCCAGTCCGGTTGTGAAATAATTCCCACACGATAACCATGAGATTCCAGCACACGGCTGATAATTGCATGTCCAAAAGAAGGATGATCGACATAGGCATCGCCGATTACATATACAAAATCGAGCTGCCTTATCCCTCTTTCCTCCATATCCTGTCTTGATATGGGTAAAAATCCATTATTCAAACGAACCTCCCGGCAGCTTCAGTTCTGCCATGATATCATAATAATCATTAATATAATAGTCAGAAAGCCTGCGCTTTTCTTCCTCCTGATGACGGGAATACGCATCCTCCACAGCACATACCCTCATACCGGCTGCCTTACCTGCCTGAATTCCCGGTATAATATCTTCAAATACCAGACATTTTTCTGGCGCCGTCTTACAGACTCTTGCAGCCTCCAGGTATACATCCGGTGCCGGTTTCCCTTTATTCACATCACATCCGGTTACAATCCCATCAAAATAGTCTAAAACACCATGAACCCCCATTACAGCTTCCACCAGCTGTCTGGAATTACTGGTAGCAATTCCGAGACGGATTCCATGGGTATGACAATAATCAAGGAATTCGCGCGCACCCTCCTTAAAAGGAACCTGATGTGTGTATTTATCCCATGCCATCTCATTCCAATCCATTTTCATCTTCTCAATACTGTCCGGTATCTCAAATCTTTTCTTAAAATACTGTGCTGTCTCTGAAAAGCTCATTCCTTCTATATCAGACTGCAGCCCTTCAGGAAGAGGAATACCAAATCTTCCCAGGTATTCAACATCAATCTCACGCCACATCCACATAGAGTCTACCAGCGTCCCGTCTAAGTCGAACAAAACAGTATCTATATTTTCAAGCATATAATTCATTGACTTCTTCCTCTGTTAATTCTCGAATTTGTCCTTCCTTCAGTTCATCATCCAGAGTTAGACCTCCCATGGAAATCCTTTTCAGATAGGTTACCTGAAGACCTACGGCAGCGAACATTCTCTTAACCTGATGATATTTCCCTTCCGTAATGGTAATAAAGCAGGTATTTTGACTTTCCTTTTCCACCTTTGACGGCAAAGTCAGTTCCTTTTCCCCGATATCCACACCTTTCTCAAGCTGTTCCAGCATCCGTTCGGAAAGAACCTTGTCTGTTCTGACATAATATCTTTTTTCCACATGTTTTTTCGGGGACAGTAAATCATGTGCCAGTCCACCATCATTGGTAAGTAGAAGCAATCCTACCGTGTCCTTATCAAGCCTTCCTACCGGGAAAATATCCTGAACGGGAATTCCCGTAAGCTCTCCCCTGTGCATTTGTTGATATTGCTCTTTAAACAGATCCAGTACCGTCTTTTCCTTTTCATCCCTTGTTGCAGTGATCACGCCTGCCGGCTTATTCATCAGAAAATAGACAAAAGGTTGGTATCGATATTCCTTTCCCCGGTACTGAATATACACCTTTCTCTCATCCACCTGTGTGTCTGCCTTCTTTACTATGATCCCGTCAACTGTCACCTGTCCCGCTTTCAAAAGCTCCTTTACCTGACTTCTGGAGCCAATATTTAATTCGCATAATAATCTATCAATTCTCATAACAATAATAATAACACAAATCCAAAGAAGCGCCTATCATGAAACCAAGATTTAATACTCTATCTCTTTATTCTGTCCTTGCAATTGTTCTTGGCGCTATCATTTTATGCTTTCCTTCCCAATGCCTTTCCTTATCCTTAAACGGGCTGAATCTTTGGTTTTCCAAAATGATCCCGGCTCTCTTTCCCTTTATGGTGCTCTCCGGTATTATCATCCGCATGAATCTTGTCTCCTCCTGTGTTCAATTCCTGATGCCTCTTTTGGGAAGGCTGTTTCGAGTAGGTCCTTCCTGTATTTATGGCATTCTGATCGGCTTCCTATGCGGTTTTCCCATGGGTGCTCGCACCGCCGCCGACCTTTATGAACATCACTTGATTTCAAAGGATGAGGCCTCCTTTTTGCTTTCTTTCTGTAATAACATTGGCCCAGTTTACTTTATCGGATTTGTACTTCCAACACTGGGAATTTCTTCCCCGGCAATTTATCTCTTTGCCATGTACGGTCTTCCTTTTCTTTACGGACTGTTTCTTCGCTATACCATATATAGCAGGCGTATTTCACCGCATTCTGCCACGAAAGCATACAATAGCCCTGCTTTTCCGCTTCTTTCGGCACTGGATGAATCTATTCTCAGCGCCCTGTCCAGTATCACAAAGCTTGGCGGCTACATGATCTTCTTCAATCTTCTTTTCATCCTTCCATCGCTTTTAACGGCTTTACTGCCTCTTAGCTATAAACAGCGCTCCTGCCTGATCGGATGCATGGGATGCCTTTTGGAAATCACCGGAGGAATCGGGCTTCTTGAAAATCAAATGCCCGATTTTGTTCTCTGTGTTCTTCCCTTTGGAGGACTTTCCTGTATTGTCCAGACCTACAGCATGATCGAATCAGCCGATCTATCTCTTTCGGAATATGTTATGCACAAAATGATCCTCACTGCCGTCACCGTCGTTTTTTACTTTTTAGCAGAAGTGCGATTCTTCCTGCCAGGATAAAAGAAATCAGTACCATGCATAGGAGAAGGCAAATAACAGCCACAAGGACAGGTATGGGAGATAACTTTGGTTCCTTGACATCCTCATAGACAATCTCTTCATAGCTTTCCTGTTTCTTTTTCATTGCTTCTTCCTGTGCTTTTTCAAGTTCATCGGCCAGACGTTGTGGGTCAGCAATCGGCTCAACGTTCACAATATTACTCTCAGACCACTTATCAAATCCATTATAGACACATACGCGAAGTTCAATTCCCTGATCAAAGGGAAGTGGAATTGTCACCTTGTTTTCCTCCTGTGATCTGTTCCACGCTTCCGGTCTTGGCCAGATCTGTAAGTCTGAATAGGAATTACCCCCATTCACGCTATAGCTATAGTACAAAATATAACTGTCAGCATCCCTAGCCTTAATGGTAACAGCGGCTTCCCCTGTCTCCTCATTGACAGCATCAACCTCAATTCTGCACAGTTCAGGTTCCGTCTCATCAGGCCTGACAATCCCTGATGGAATTTTGATCTCGCTTACGGGGTAATTGCTGTAATCAACGCCAAGTTCCTCTGACTTTAATCGGAAATATTTGGCAACTGCGGTGGCATCCAGTCTGCCGAATTCTTTCAGTTTTTCCTCGTCATTCTGATAGAAAGGCTGATCAGATGCATGATCCAGGTGGCAATGCTCAATCAGTACGGAAGGAATTCCCTCCTGCGTGCAATAGCGCAATATTCCATAATAATTCTGATCCTTATCATTAAGTCTTGTCTTAATTCCTCTGGAGTACAATCCAAGATCTGTAAATTCCTGCATCTGAATTTCCGCAAAGGCATAACCCTTTGAATAGAATTCTCCTGCAGCAGGTACCCAGACCTCTGCCCCAAACAGATCATGCTTTACGGACATATTAAAGTGAAGGCAGAACAGGAAATCCGCATTTTTTTCCTTGGCGAAGGCTGCTCTGTCCTTGATACTCATATCAACATCCTCCTCATGAGTCAGGTATACCGTAACGCCTTCATATTTTTCCAGTTCTTCCTTCATTGCCCTTGCAACGATGGGATTGATTTCTTTTTCCGTATATTCCTCATACTGCCCACCGAGATTTTCTCCGCCGTGACCGGGATCTATCACAATGACAAGTGGCTCATCAGCCTTTACCTCAAAACCGATTATCCAAAAAGTAATGATTCCTATCAAAAATACCAGGTATTTTAATCTACAGCCTTTTTTCATGCAGCCCCCTATCAAAAAACCGGCTTCTCCCCATGGTCAAAGCCGGTCAGAATTCTTATTCTTTTAAAGCAGATCCAGATTTAGCCCTTCCCCGGTGTTTTCACCTTCAGCAGTTTCCGCTCCGGTATATTCGTCAGCCTCCGGTGGGTTCAACTCCACTCTGTTCGCATTTACTACGTCATTATACTGATTCAGTGCAGTGATAAAGCTTTCATAATGATCTGATGTCATTTTCATGGTCTGAGTCAGTAGATTCTCAATATTGGCAAGAATATCATCAGTATACTGCATAGCTGCAGCCCGCATATTGTTTGCCTCTATTGTAGCACTGTCAAGGATCTCCTGCGCCTGCTGGCTTGCCTGTTTTACTACAGCAGTCGCCTGTGCATATGCCTGCTGATAGATTTCATGTTCACTGATCAGTTCATTCGTATGGATGGTTGCCTCATTGATGAGTGCCTCCGCCTTTGCACGGGCATCATTCAGTATGGCTTCCTTATTACTGATAATCTTTTGATAACGCTTGATCTCATCAGGTGTCTTCATTCGAAGTTCTCGAAGAAGTTCATCAATTTCTTCTTTGTTTACAATAATCTTGGTATTTGAAAGCGGCTGATATTTACAGCCGTCAATATAAGCTTCGATTTCATCAATCAACTGTTCAATTCTGCTGCTCATTCGCTTTCCCCCGTTTATTTCTTATTCAATCCATACTTCTCGTAGACACGTTTTGCCACAAAATCCGGCACACACATAGAAATATCTCCGCCAAAGCTTGCAATTTCCTTTACACTGGAGGAGCTTAAATAAGCATATTCAAGACTTGTCGTCAAAAATACCGTATCCAATGCTCCTTTCGACAATTTTGCATTTGTCTGTGCATTTTGGAGTTCATATTCAAAATCTGTAATCGCCCGCAAACCTCTGATCACAACATGAACATTTCTTGATTTTGCGTAATCTACAAGAAGACCACTGAAGGATTCCACCTTTACATTCGGTATGTCCTTCACTGCTTCCTGTAATATCTTAACACGTTCTTCCACAGAAAACAATGGAGTCTTTAGCTTATTATTCAAAACACTGACTGTCAGTTCCTCAAAAATCTGTGATGCACGTCTGATCACATCCAAATGCCCATAGGTAACCGGATCGAAGCTTCCCGGATAAATAGCTGCTTTCATGCGTTCCTCTTTCCAAGCGGTTTATTCCGTTTTTCTACGGATAAATATATGCTTATTGGTCTTATAGTTTTTTTCCTTCACAATTCTCAAACCAATATCCTCAGCAAAATCAAACGGCCTGTTCAATTCTGCCTCAATTATCATCAGGGTGTTTTCCGTCACATACGGCTGTCCTGCAAGTGCCTTCAGCAAATCCAGCTCATAACCGGCCCGATAAGGTGGATCCATAAAGATAATATCTGCCTCCTTCTCACTGATCATGGACAAGGCACTGAAAACATCCTGTTTCAGCAGTGTAGCACTCTCTTCAAATTTTGTAAAGGCTATATTTTCCTGAATACAGCTGATGGCTTCCTTTCCGTTTTCTACAAAATAGGCGTGGGCAGCGCCTCTGCTGAGCGCTTCGATTCCGATTCCGCCGCTTCCTGCAAACAAATCCAGAAAAATACAACCAGGAATCTCCCCCTGTATCATATTAAATAAGGTTTCCTTAATCCGGTCAGTGGTGGGTCTTGTATCCATTCCATCCGGCGTCTTCAATCTAAGACTTCTGGCTTTTCCTGCAATTACACGCATGGTTTTCCCTCTCAAATTCTGATTTTTGTGCCCTTCCCATCACGTTTGGCCGCCTTCATTTTATGAAGATCTACAGGCTTTTCTTTATAGTTGATCACTTGTTCTGTTCCACTCTGCAGATAATAAACGTTTTCCACATAATCCTTGGTGCCAAGCTTCATCCCCCTGACTCCAATGGCATTTTTCTTTTTATCAGGTATTTCATCTATACTAAATTTTAGGAAATACCCATCTGCACTCTGCAATACTACCTGTTTTTGTTCCTTCATTACTGCGACGGAAACAACCTCATCGTTCTCTGCCAGCTTTGTTGCAGCAACCGTTCTCTTTGCAACATCAAATTCTCCGCCATCCACTACTTTCATCATCGCCTGTCTGGTAACAAAGATCATGCGATAAAGGTTCAGGCTTGTCTGGCTTTCGGCAGCTACAACGATTTCTTTTTCTCCATCAAAATTACTGATGTTATCAACAGGAATTCCCTTATCACGGAATTTGCCAAAAGGGATATCTGTTACCTTCATCGTATGGAGCTGTCCGGTATTGGTAAACAGACATACTTTTCCGGTATTTTTACAAACAAATACAAATCTATTTTCTGCATCCGCAGCTTCTTTATTCCTTTCATAGGTAGTCATGTCGATTGTTCTGGCATAGCCAAAGCGGTCCATCAGGAAAACAACCTCCATCTCTTCCACTTTTTTCTCAATATAGACAGCTTCTGCGGCATTTTCAACGACTGTCTTTCGAGGCACTGCAAATTCCTGACGAATCTGCTCCAGTTCATTGATAATAACCTGCGCCATAGAATCACGTCGATCAAGGATATCCTCATAGCGATAAATATTAGCCATGGTTTCTTCATGTTCATTGATAAGGGCTTCCAGCTCCAGACCAATCAACTTATACAGACGCATTTCCAAAATTGCATTTGCCTGCTTTTCTGTAAAGCGCAGCTGTGCTGCCATAATCTTGGATTCTTTTGAGCGGAATTTGATTCCGTCTACCTTTCCTTCAACCAGACAGGCCTTTGCCATATTTCGATCCTTGGATCCCCGAAGGATTTCTATAACAAGATCGATCACATTACAAGCCTTGATAAGGCCTTCCTGAATTTCCTTCTTCTCCCGTTCTTTCTCAAGCAATGTGGTATATTTTCTGGTTGCCACCTGGAACTGGAAATCCACATTATACTGAATAATCTGCTTCAGGCTCATGATTTCAGGGCGACCATCCGCAATGGCAAGCATATTAACCCCAAAGGTATCCTCAAGCCTGGTCTTTTTGTACAGCATGTTGACAAAATTGTCTACGTCTGCATCTCTGCGAAGTTCAATTACAATACGGATGCCTTCCTTGGAGGACTGGTTGGATATATCTACAATGTCCTGCGTTTTCTTAGTCTCTGAAAGAGCGGCCACATCTGTCAGAAACTTGGAAATATTGAGTCCTATCATCGGATAGGGAATTTCGGAAATCACAACATTGGTCTTTCCTCCTTTTCCCTTCTCTATGTCCACCTTTCCGCGTACTTTGATCTTTCCCACACCGGTTTCATAAATTTCAAGCAGTTCGTCCTTGTTGATCACAATACCACCTGTAGGAAAATCAGGCCCTTTTATGTATTTCATCAGACCTTCAACCGTAATGGATTCATCCAACATATATGCCTTAACAGCATCGATCACCTCTCCCAGATTATGAGGCGGAATGCTGGTTGCCATACCTACTGCAATTCCCTCTGAACCGTTTACCAAAAGATTGGGAAATTTAACGGGAAGCACACTTGGCTCTTTTTCGGTTTCATCAAAATTGGGGATAAAATCCACAACATCCTTATCAAGGTCAGCCAAAAAAGAATCCTGTGTAATCTTTTCAAGCCTTGCTTCCGTATAACGCATGGCGGCTGCCCCGTCGCCCTCAATATTGCCAAAGTTACCATGACCGTCAATCAGGGGAAGTCCCTTCTTAAAGTCCTGGGTCATAACAACCAAAGCATCATAAATAGAGCTGTCCCCGTGAGGGTGATATTTACCCATGGTATCGCCGACAATACGGGCGCTCTTTCGATAAGGCTTGTCATACTTGATCCCAAGCTCGTGCATATCATAGAGAACTCTCCGTTGTACCGGCTTCAAGCCATCCCGTGCATCCGGAAATGCTCTGGCAATAATGACGCTCATGGCATAATCTATAAAGGATTTCTGCATGACCTCGGAATATTCCGTTTTAATGATCTTTTCTTCCATTTAATCTGCTCCGTTCCCAATCACACTAAATATCCAGTTCCGCATCTGTAGCATGCTCATAAATGAATGCCTTCCTGGGCGGCACCTCTGTTCCCATCAGCAGCTCTGTCACCTCGGATGCCATACGCGCATCCTCGATTTCGACCTGCTTCAATATCCTGGTTTCCGGGTTCAGTGTCGTCTCCCATAACTGTGTTGCATCCATTTCACCAAGACCTTTGTATCTCTGCAAAGTAAAGGCTCCCTTATGGCGTTTCCTGTATTGCTCCAACGCTTTATCATCATACAGATACTCTTCTTCTCCTTTACTTGGCATTGCCTTATACAGAGGGGGCATTGCAAGATAAACATGCCCTTCATAGATCAGCTCCGGCATAAACCGGTAAAATAAGGTCAACAGAAGATTGGAAATATGGGAACCATCCACATCCGCATCTGTCATAATGATAATTTTGTCATAGCGCAGCTTTGTAATATCAAAATCATTGCCGTAGCCTTCCGAAAAACCACAGCCAAAGGCATTGATCATCGTCTTAATTTCCGCATTTGCAAGCACTTTATCTATGCTTGCCTTTTCCACATTCAGAATTTTTCCTCTGATGGGAAGAATAGCCTGATAGGCGCGATTCCTTGCCATTTTGGCACTTCCTCCTGCGGAATCTCCCTCTACAATAAAGATTTCGCATTTCGAAGCATCCCTGGATTCACAGTTAGCAAGTTTTCCGTTAGAGTCAAAGGAAAACTTCTGCTTGGTAAGCATGTTGGTTTTTGCTTTTTCTTCCGTTTTACGG
>SAMEA3663296__coassemble_617_pt1 | contig 12840 bp, 15 predicted proteins | sample SAMEA3663296__metabat2_high_PE_002 | metagenome-assembled genome bin SAMEA3663296 (sample SAMEA3663296) | pig gut metagenome | biome: pig gut; feature: pig-associated habitat; material: faeces | place: China | collected 2013 | reverse complement strand
AATGTGCTATACCAATATTTTGCAGGTGTTGGATCTTTCAGGAATTCCCCTTCTCTCTAAGGATCGAAGTGAGGAAGACCCGATCGTGATCGGTGGTGGGCCTTGTACCTACAATCCCGAACCATTTTGTGATTTTTTTGATCTCTTCTATATTGGTGAAGGGGAAACACAGTATCGCAATCTGCTTGATCTGTACAAGGAATGCAAAAGGAAAAAAGAAAGCCGGAGAGAATTCCTGAAAAAAGCCGCTAGGATACCGGGAATATATATCCCTTCTTTATATGATGTAACCTACAAGGAAGACGGCACGATCGATGAGAGAATCCCTTTGGAAGAAGGAATTCCCATGACGATCACGAAGGAGCTTGTTACGGATGTATCAGATACTTATTATCCGAAAAAGCCTGTAGTGCCATTCATTAAGGTGACACAGGACAGAGTGGTTTTAGAGATTCAGAGAGGCTGTATCAGGGGTTGCAGATTCTGCCAGGCCGGGCAGCTTTATCGGCCTGTCCGCGAAAGAAGCCTTGAAATGCTGGAAACCTATGCCGTCGAAATGTTAGAAAATACAGGGCATGAGGAGATTTCCTTAAGCTCCTTAAGCTCCAGTGACTACTCAAAGCTCCCGGAGCTTCTGGATTTCCTGATTGAAAAATGCGATGAAAGAAAGATCAATATTTCCCTGCCGTCTCTTCGGATAGATGCGTTCTCACTGGATGTAATGAATAAGGTGCAGGATGTAAAAAAGAGTAGTCTGACCTTTGCACCGGAGGCAGGAAGCCAGAGATTAAGAAATGTGATAAATAAGGGGTTGACCGAAGAAGTCATACTTGAAGGCTCCAGACTTGCCTTTGAAGGCGGATGGACAAGAGTTAAGCTTTACTTCATGCTGGGGCTTCCCACAGAGACACCGGAGGATATCAGAGGAATAGCAGAACTGTCCAATAAAATTGCGGCAGTTTTTTATGAGACGGTTCCAAAGGAAAAGAGAAACGGACGGGTACAAATTGTAGCCAGTACTTCCTTCTTTATCCCGAAACCTTTTACACCCTTCCAGTGGGCACCCCAATGCACGAAGGAGGAGTTCCTTGATAAAGCATATCAGACCAGAACCGCAATTACGAGTCAGTTGAACCAGAAGAGCATCAAATATAACTGGCATGAAGCGGATGTAAGTGTTCTGGAAGGCATTCTGGCCAGGGGCGACCGGAAGCTGAATCAAGCAATCCTGCGTGCTTATGAAAAGGGTTGTATGTATGATGCCTGGAGTGAGTATTATAAGAATGACATCTGGATGGAAACCTTTGAAGAATGTGGAATTGACATTTCCTTCTACACGACAAGGACGCGGGGAGATGACGAAATCTTTCCGTGGGATTTCCTTGATTGTGGTGTGACAAAACAATTTCTTCTTCGTGAATGGCACAGGGCACAGGGGGAGAGTGTAACTCCCAATTGTAAGATGCAGTGCCAGGGCTGCGGAGCAGCACGCTTTCAGACAGGCATCTGTATGGAAAAGAAGGGAGAATAGATGTCATGGCAGAAAATACAATAAAGGTTCGAATCAAATTTGCAAAATACGGTGCCGTGAAATTTATCGGACATCTGGATGTAATGCGGTATTTCCAGAAGGCAATCCGCCGTGCAGGCATTGATATTGCCTATTCGGGAGGCTTTAGCCCCCATCAGATCATGTCCTTTGCATCGCCCCTTTCTGTGGGACATACCAGTGAGGGAGAATACTTTGACATTGAAATGAACAGCTTCCCTTCGGAAGAAGAAATTAAAAATCGTTTACAGACAGCAATGGTGGAAGGCATTGACATTCTGGCGGTCAGAAAGCTGCCGGACAAGGAGGGGAATGCTATGGCAAGCGTAGCAGCTGCTTCTTATCTTGTGGGCTTCAGAGAAGGCTGTCTGCTACCGGAGGATTGGGAAGAACGCCTTAAAGACTTTTATGCACAAGATGTCATCTCAGTTGTGAAGAAGACCAAAAAGGGTGAGAAGGAATTAAATTTAAAGGAAAGTATTTATGAGCTTGCAATCCGGGAAATACCGGATAATAGCTTGATGGATGGTATGGGAAGGCGCAACGGCGTCTACATGCTCTTAAATGCCAGCAGTGGCGGAAATATCAAGCCTTCCTTTGTACTTGATACCTTTTTTGATTCACTTGGGGTTACATTACCGGAATTCGGATTGCTGGTACACAGAATAGATACCTACAAAAATATCGGCTCTGAACAGGAAAGAAAATTGGTGCCATTGATATGGGAAAAGTAATTATCGTTCAAAAAAATCAAATGCTCCTCCTTGTTTTGCTGGATGAAAACAGTAAACCCCTCACCATTCAGGTGGCGCCACTACCCGAAAAGGAAAGTGTGGTCGGGAATATTTATGTAGGACGCGTTCAGGAGATCGCGGAAGGCATTCGGGCAGCCTTTGTGGCGATCGATCATGAAAAGAAGGTATTTCTTCCTATTGAGGATGACATAGCGCCTCTGCTTTTGAACCGTGAGTATGACGGCAGACTCCTGCAGGGAGACGAGCTTGTAGTTCAGATCATCACGCCTGCCTTAAAGACAAAACTTCCGACAGCAACTTTGCGACTTTCCTTGACTGGACAATACTGTGTTTGTAAACCGGAAGACCATGGAGTGAGTTATTCCAAAAAGCTTACGGAAGAGAAGCGCAAGGACTTGAAGGAAGCTATGAAAGCAAATGATTTTCCAAACCGTAAAAAGTATGGATTTGTCATCAGAACCAATGCGGGGGAACTTACTGATTTCGCTCCTGTTATGGAAGAAATGAGAGAATTTGCAGCTTTTTTTGACGAGCTTACGGAGAAATGCAGGTATAGGACTCTTTACAGCTGCCTGTATCGCGCACAGCCGGAATATATTTCCCTTCTGAAGGATATTCCGGTGACTTCCTATGAGGAAATTGTTACGGATATCCCGGAGGTGTTTGAGCAACTGAAGGAGTACGATAATAAGGCCCCCAGATTGTATCAGGACAATATGCTTTCCTTGTCCGCATTATACAGCATAGAGACACACTTAAAACAGGCACTTGACAAGAAGGTCTGGCTGCCATCCGGCGGTTATCTTGTCATTGAGCCGACAGAGGCAATGGTCGTGATTGATGTAAATTCGGGGAAAGGAAGTAATGAAAAGAATGCCGGAAGGAAAAATCTCTATCTGAAGATCAACCTGGAGGCGGCAAAAGAAATTGCAAGACAGCTTCGGCTCCGAAATTATTCCGGTATGATTATGGTTGATTTTATCAATATGGATGCCAAGGAGGATCGGCAAAAGCTTCTTACCTGTCTGGAGGCCTGTCTAAAGGAAGACAGTATAAGAACAAGACTGGTGGATATGACTGCCCTTGGAATTGTGGAAATCACACGCAAGAAGGTTTCAAGACCACTGATGGAGCTGCTGAAGGGAAATAAGGAATAAAAGATTTGGAAGAAAATTACTTGACAGGAATTCTTCGTGATGTTATAGTTTATGAGTATGCCGCATAACGAGGTCGAAGTGCGCTCATTTTAGCGCCACCAAAGTTAGCGAGTAAAATCAGTTTCGGCTGGTTAGTATAGGAGGTGCCATATGTACGCAATCATTGCAACAGGTGGAAAGCAGTATAAGGTTTCCGAAGGTGATGTGATCAAGGTTGAAAAACTTGATGTAGAACCCGGAGCTACTGTAACATTTGACCAGGTTGTCGCTGTGAGTGACAAGGAACTTAAGGTTGCCGGTGATGTAAAGGGTGCCAGTGTAACTGCAACTGTTATGGAACAGGGCAGATACCGTAAGGTTATCGTTTACAAGTATAAGAGAAAAACCGGTTATCATAAGAAAAATGGTCATAGACAAGCATACACACAGGTTAAGATTGATAAGATCAACGCTTAGTATGCAAAAGGTTTGATATGACAACCGTTACGATTATAAAATCCAAAAATGGGAAATATAAGGAAGTGATCTGCAGTGGACATGCAGGATTTGCACAGGCCGGCGAGGATATCGTCTGTAGTGCGATATCAATGCTTGTCATCAATACGATTAATTCACTTGACAGACTCACGAGGACGCAACTTGAGGTTCATAGTGAGGAGGAGAGCGGATTGATCAAATTCCGGTTATTAAGTGAACCGGATGAAGGCGGAAAGCTTCTCCTTGATTCCATGATTCTTGGATTACAGAATGTCGTAGCAGAATACGGCAAAAAGTATTTAAAACTCAAATTCAAGGAGGTGTAAATCATGTTAAAGCTGAACCTTCAATTTTTCGCTCATAAAAAGGGTGTTGGTTCTACCAAGAACGGTAGAGATTCCGAGTCCAAGAGACTGGGCGCAAAAAGAGCTGACGGACAATTCGTAAAAGCAGGAAATATTTTATACAGACAGCGTGGAACCAAGATTCATCCCGGCATCAACGTAGGTCGTGGTGGTGATGACACATTGTTTGCTATGGTTGACGGTGTACTTAAATTCGAAAGAGTGGGAAGAGACAAAAAGCGTGCTTCCGTGTATCCTGTAGAGAAATAGTACGAACTTGTTAAGGCTTCAAACATTTTTTGTTTGAAGCCTTTTTAAAAATTCAGATTACATGCATGCAGACTTTTTTATATTTTAGGAAGGAATAAGACATGTTTGCAGACAGGGCTAGAATATATGTGAGAAGTGGAAAGGGTGGCGATGGTCATATCTCCTTTCGACGTGAAAAATACGTACCAAACGGAGGACCGGATGGTGGAGACGGCGGTAACGGCGGAAGCGTGATCCTACAAGTGGATGACGGCTTGAATACCCTTACGGATTATCGTCATGTCCGCAAATACCATGCGGAGGATGGAGAAAACGGCGGCAAAAGGAACTGTCGTGGCAAAAACGGTGCGGATATTATTTTGAAGGTACCGGAAGGTACAGTCATTAAAGAAGCGGAAAGTGGAAAGATCATTACAGATATGTCAGGGGAGAACAGGCGCTTTGTTCTTCTTACCGGTGGTCGTGGCGGCAACGGAAACCAGCACTATGCAACCAGCACCATGCAGGTGCCGAAATATGCCCAGCCCGGACAGCCTGCAAAAGAGCTTGAACTTCAGATGGAGCTTAAGGTGATTGCAGATGTCGGTCTTGTAGGATTTCCAAATGTAGGGAAATCCACGTTCCTGACAAAGGTATCTAATGCAAGACCAAAGATTGCAAATTATCATTTCACAACCTTAAACCCACATCTTGGAGTGGTAGACCTTGAAGATGCGAAAGGCTTTGTCATTGCGGATATTCCGGGTCTGATCGAAGGGGCATCGGAGGGCGTTGGGCTAGGCTTTGAATTTCTACGCCACATTGAGAGAACTAAGGTCATTATTCACATTGTGGATGCTGCTTCCACGGAAGGACGTGACCCAATTCAGGATATTTATGCTATCAACAAAGAATTGGAAACGTATAATCCGGAGATCGCGAAGAGACCACAGGTGATTGCTGCCAATAAAACAGATATGATTTTTGGAGATGAAGATCCGGTTCAAAAGTTGAAGGACGAATTTGAACCCAAAGGTATCCGCGTGTATCCCATCTCAGCCATAAGCGGGAAAGGAATTCGTGAGCTGCTTTATCATGTGAGAGAGATGTTGGACAAGACGGATGATAAGCCGGTCGTCTTTGAGCAGGAATTCTTCCCGGAATATATGCTTGGTGGGGCTGATGATCCTTTTACGGTTACGTATGATGAAGAAGCAAACGAATATGTTGTTGAGGGACCGAGAATTGAAAAGATGCTGGGATATACCAATCTGGAGTCGGAAAAGGGCTTTACCTTTTTCCAAAACTTCCTGAAACTGAACGGCATATTGGAGCAGCTTGAGGAACTTGGGATTCAGGAGGGAGATACCGTCAGAATGTACGGATTATCCTTTAATTACTATAAATAGGAGGCGCATATGACAAGCAAACAGCGTTCATATTTAAAAGGACTGGCGATGAATATAGAGCCCGTTTTCCAGATTGGGAAATCCTGTCTGACACCCGAGGTGACAGAAGCGGTGAGAGAGGCTTTTAATACGAGGGAACTGATCAAGATTGCCGTTCTCAAGAATTGTATGGATGATCCGAAAATGATGGCAGCTGCACTTGCGGAACGGACGGGGTCACAGGTAGTACAGGTTATCGGAAAGAAGATTGTTTTATACAAGGAAAGTAAAGATCACAAGAAAATAGAGCTTCCAAGATAAAGAGGGGACAGGTGGTGATCATGGGGAAAAAAATCGGAATTATGGGAGGAACTTTCAATCCCATCCATTATGGACATCTTCTTCTTGCAGAGCAGGCACGGGAAGAACTGATGCTTGATGAGGTATTGTTTCTGCCAAGCGGAAATCCTTATATGAAGAATCAGAATGCGATTCTTGACGGACAGATCAGGGCGGATATGATAAAGCTTGCAATTGAAGGTCATCCTGACTTTTCTTTATCAACAATGGAGCTGGAAAGAAAGGGACCGACCTATACTTGTGATACCTTAATGGAATTGAAGGAAAAGAATCCCCGAAACATCTATTATTTTATCCTTGGAGCGGATAGTCTCCTAATGATGGAGTGCTGGAAAAAACCGGAATTGATTTTTCAAAATGCTGTGATTGCAGCGGCGGTACGTGGGACAGGAAACGAAGAAAAAATCAAGATGATTGCCACCCATCTCATGCAGGAATATAAGGCAGAAATTAAAATTCTTCCGGCAAGGTTTATGGATCTTTCTTCCTCCGAAATCAGACAGAGACTTGGGAAGGGAAGATCTGTACGATATATGTTGCCGGAGAATGTATGGAGTTATATTTTGGAAAACCACCTTTACCAAAATAACGAATAGGGAGAAAACCGCGTGAAGACTGTAGACATCAAAAAAATTCGAAAAAAAATGGAAAAAACGTTGGATCCAAAGAGATTTGAGCATACCCTGGGGGTAGCATATACTGCAGCGGCACTGGCGATGTGCTATGAAGTAGACATTAATAAAGCACAGACCGCCGGACTTTTACATGATTGCGCGAAGTGTATGAGCAATGAAAAGAAACTGCTCATTTGTGAAAAACATCATATTCCGGTGAATGATGTAGAGAAAAAGAATCCGTTTCTGCTTCATGCGAAGGTTGGAAGCTATCTTGCAATGAAACAGTTTTGCATTCATGACCAGGATATTATCAATGCTATCTTAAATCATACGACAGGAAGACCTGGTATGTCCCAGCTTGAAAAGATTATCTATATTGCCGACTATATTGAACCGGGGCGGAAACAGGCGCCTAATCTGACACAGGTCCGAAGGATGGCTTTTCAGGATCTGGATAAAGCGCTTTTACAGATTTTGGGGGATACTTTGAAGTATTTAAACAGCATAGACAGTCCGATTGATCCTATGACACAGAAAACTTATGAATTTTATCAGGGAAAGGAATGATTGCAGATGGCAGATATTGTTGCAGAGACAGTAAAAAGGATGGCCGGAGTTGCCATTCGTGCGTTGGAAGACAAGAAGGCAGAGGATATCAGAGTAATCGATATCAGCCAGGTTTCCGTTCTGGCAGATTATTTTATCATTGCAAACGGTACGAATACCAGTCAGATACAGGCACTTGCAGATGAAGTGGAAGAGAAGCTGGGAAGAGAGGGATATCCTTTAAGACAGATGGAAGGATATGATCATGCAAACTGGGTATTGCTCGATTTCGGGGATATTATTATTCATATTTTTGATAAGGAGAACAGATTATTTTATGACCTTGAACGAATCTGGAGAGACGGAAAGATGATTGAACCGGATTCCCTCAAATAAACAAAATGATGCTGAAAGTAGAAAAGACAAGGGTTAATCCCTTGTCTTTTCTGCTCCGCCTGCATACATATAAAATGTTATCAGATAGAGCCCACAAATACCTACAATGGCATAGATGATTCTGGAGAGCCAGGACATCTCTCCGAAAATAAAAGCTACAAGATCAAAGGAAAAGAAACCGATCAATCCCCAGTTGACAGCACCGATGATTGCAATAGTAAGTGCAATACAATCAAGACATTTATTATTCATTTGGTACACCTCCATATTAAAATTGACAATGAATTTAGATTGTCAGATTTTATTTTTTCCTGTATGTGAAAAAATATACAAACAAGGAGTGAAAATGTAAGAGGAAAGTGTTCAATATGAAAGTTGACAATAAATAAATTTTACGGTATTATTACTTAAAATTAATTAAAATTAATTTTGAAGGAGGAAATATTATGAAAAAGTTTAAGAAAGTAATGAGCCTTACGCTCGTTGCAGCGATGACTATGGCTTTACTTGCAGGCTGTGGTGGCTCCGCTGAAACAGCTGCTGAGGGAGAAACATCAGAATCCGAAGCAGTTGAAACTTCAGTTGCCGGTGAAGGATTTAAGATTGGTGCAATTGGTCCCTCTACAGGTGGTGCAGCTGTTTATGGTCTTGCTGTAAAGAACGGAGCAGAACTTGCAATCAAGGAGATCAATGCTGCAGGCGGCATCAATGGATATCAGATTGAATACAATTTCCAGGATGATGAGTGTGACAATGAAAAGTCTGTTAATGCCTATAATACATTAAAAGACTGGGGTATGCAGATGCTGGTTGGTACTACAACAAGTGGATGTTGTATTGCGGTTGCAGCAGAATCTGCAAATGACAATATGTTCCAGATTACCCCTTCAGGATCTTCTGTAGACTGTATTAAGGGAAATGACAATGTATATCAGGTATGCTTTACAGATCCTAACCAGGGTATTGCTACGGCTCAGTACATTGGCGAGAATGCAGTAGCGTCTAAGGTTGCAGTGATCTATGACAGCTCTGATGTATATTCCTCAGGTATTTATGAAAAATTTGCGGCAGAGGCAGCTAACCAGTCCTTTGAAATCGTATCAGCAGAGGCATTTACCGCTGATAACAAGACTGATTTTTCTGTACAGCTTCAGAAAGCAAAGGATGCCGGTGCAGAACTGGTATTCCTCCCTATTTATTATACAGAAGCATCTTTGATTTTAACCCAGGCAAATTCTATGGGATATACACCCAAGTTTTTCGGCTGTGATGGTCTTGATGGTATTCTGAATGTGGAAAACTTTGATGCATCTTTAGCAGAGGGTGTAATGCTTTTAACTCCTTTTGCAGCTGACGCACAGGATGATGCAACGAAATCCTTTGTAAGTGCATATGAAGCAGCCTATGGTGAAACACCTAACCAGTTTGCAGCAGATGCATATGATGCAGTCTATATTATTAAAGCTGCAGTAGAAAAGAGTGGCGTAACACCTGCTGACAGTGTTTCTGATATCTGCGACAAGATGAAAGCAGCTATGGCTGAAATTTCTGTAGATGGACTTACCGGTGAGGCAATGTCATGGGATGAGGATGGTGCAGTTAATAAAGCACCTAAGGCAATGCAGATTATTAACGGTAATTATTCACTGATTCAGTAATGAAACGTGTAGCCAAAGAGGGTTGCAAATGCAACCCTCTTTTTGCTTTACAGGCATTCCTGTCATATTTTATAGCTTGCCATTCTCTGTGTTTATCTGATATACTTAATAGAATAATTTTTTTACAGAGGTGTTCTTATGAGTTTTATATCCTATTTGATTAACGGTATCAGTCTTGGAAGTGTATATGCCATTATAGCACTTGGCTATACCATGGTATATGGAATTGCCAAAATGCTGAATTTTGCGCATGGCGATGTCATCATGGTAGGTGGCTTTACCATATTCTTTGCGGTGAGCATGCAGGGGCTTCCACCGGCACTTGGAATACTTCTTGCAGTAATACTGTGTACACTGCTTGGAATCACCATTGAGTATATTGCATACAGACCGCTGCGGCAGGCTGCTTCTTCGCTGGCAGTTTTAATTACGGCTATTGGTGTAAGCTATCTGCTTCAGAACCTTGCTTTACTCATTTTTGGCGCAAATACAAAGGCATTTACCTCTGTTGTGACAATTCCTGCCATTAAGTTAGCAGATGAACAGATTATTATTTCAGGAGAAACGATCGTGACAATCATTTCCTGTATTGTGATTATGATCGGTTTGACACTCTTTGTAAATAAAACAAAAGCCGGTCAAGCAATGCTTGCAGTTTCAGAGGATAAAGGGGCTGCGCAGCTCATGGGAATTAATGTGAATGCAACCATTTCCCTTACCTTTGCAATAGGATCAGCGCTTGCGGCAATTGCAGGTATGCTGCTTTGTTCAGCATATCCTTCACTGACTCCGTATACAGGTTCCATGCCCGGTATTAAGGCTTTTGTTGCAGCAGTATTTGGAGGGATAGGTTCCATTCCCGGTGCATTGATCGGAGGAATTGTGCTTGGGATCATTGAAATATTGAGCAAAGCATACATTTCTTCGCAGATGGCGGATGCAATTGTATTTATGGTTCTGATTATTGTCCTTCTGGTTAAGCCTACAGGTATTCTTGGTAAGAAGATTCAGGAGAAGGTATAAGGAGGAAACAGAAGTGAAAAAACGGAACATAAGTAAAAATGTAAAAGATAATATCATTACATATGGCATAGTAATCGTTGCTTATATTGTGATCCAGATTCTGATCAGTGCCGGAAGCCTTTCCAGCCTGATGCAGGGATTGCTTGTCCCGCTGTGCGTTTATGTGATTTTAGCTGTATCCTTAAATCTGACAGTGGGTATTCTGGGTGAGCTTAGTCTGGGGCATGCGGGATTTATGTGTGTTGGTGCATTTACCGGAGCATTTTTCTCAAGATGTATGGAGAATGTGATTACGATAGATTTGATTCGCTTTATTCTTGCACTGATTATTGGGGCAGTATGTGCAGGAGTAATCGGTTTCCTGATTGGTATGCCGGTCCTGCGTCTAAGAGGCGATTATCTGGCAATCGTAACCTTGGCTTTTGGTGAAATCATCAAGAATATTGTCAATGTATTATACATTGGAAAGGATAGCAGAGGATTTCATTTTTCCATGAAGGATTCTATATCCTTAGGACTTGAGACGGATGGTGATGTGATCATCAACGGAGCCCAGGGCATTACAGGCACACCAAAGGATTCCAATTTTACAATTGGAGTGATATTGATCCTGATCACATTGTTCATAGTATTAAACCTGATCCACTCCAGAGATGGAAGAGCAATCATGTCAATCAGAGATAATTTGATTGCAGCGGAATCAATTGGAATCAATATTACAAAATATAAATTGATGGCTTTTTCCATATCCGCGGCGCTTGCCGGTGTGGCTGGCGTTCTCTATTCCCATAATCTGAACAGCCTTATGGCAACACCTAAGAACTTTGGCTATAACATGTCTATCATGATTCTTGTATTTGTAGTTCTTGGCGGTATAGGGAATATTAGAGGTTCCATCATTGCAGCTGTAGTGCTGACGCTACTTCCTGAACTTCTTAGAGGCTTGAGTAACTATCGAATGCTCATCTATGCAATTGTATTAATTGTCATGATGCTTTTTAACTGGAGTCCGAAACTGATTGAACTTCGAAAGCGGTTTTCTGTTAAACGTCTGATTGGCAGGTCTAAGGAGGTGCAGTAATATGGCAGCATTATTGGAGGTTAAGAATTTAGGCATTTCCTTTGGAGGATTACGGGCGGTAGATGATTTCGAGATATCTATCAAAAAGGGACAGCTATATGGACTGATCGGTCCGAATGGCGCAGGAAAAACCACAGTATTTAACCTTCTTACAGGCGTATATAAGCCTGATGAGGGAATTATTACACTGGATGGGGAAAATATTACCGGACTGAAAACAATTGAAATTAATAAAGCGGGAATTGCAAGAACCTTTCAGAACATCAGATTATTTAAGGATTTATCGGTTCTTGATAATGTTAAAGTTGGCCTTCATAATCATTATCATTATTCTACTTTTGAAGGTATTTTAAGGTTGCCTAAATATTATAAAATGGAAAAGGCAATGAATGAAAAGGCAATGGAGCTTTTAAAAGTATTTGAACTGGATGGTGAGGCAGACTTCCTCGCGGCAAATCTTCCTTACGGAAAGCAGCGTAAACTGGAAATTGCCAGAGCACTAGCCACAGAACCAAAACTCCTTTTGCTTGATGAACCGGCGGCAGGTATGAATCCGAATGAAACGATGGAGCTTATGGATACCATTCGCTTTGTGAGAGACAATTTTGATATGACAATTCTTCTGATTGAGCATGATATGAAGCTTGTTTCCGGTATCTGTGAGGAATTGACCGTTTTGAATTTTGGTCGGATATTGGCACAGGGACAGACCAGTAAAGTTCTCAATGATCCGCAGGTAATCACAGCGTATTTAGGAGAATAGAAGGTGGAGGGATAAGCTATGGCATTGCTTGAAATAAAGGATTTAGAGGTTTTTTATGGGATGATACAAGCTATTAAAGGAGTATCCTTCCAGGTAAATGAAGGGGAGGTTATTGCACTTATTGGGGCAAACGGAGCAGGAAAGACAACGATTCTACACACTGTCACAGGGCTATTGGAAGCGAAGAAAGGATCAGTCTTCTTTGATGGTAAGGATATTACCAAAACACCTGCACATAAGATTGTTTCCATGGGAATGGCACATGTGCCGGAAGGCAGACGTGTATTTGCCAATTTATCTGTTTATCAGAATCTTAGGATGGGAGCTTATACAAGGAAGGATAAACAGGAGATAGAGGAAACCTTAAAGACGGTTTATAAACGTTTCCCCAGGCTTGAGGAAAGAAAGAATCAGCTGGCCGGTACGCTCAGCGGTGGTGAACAGCAGATGCTTGCAATGGGAAGAGCATTGATGTCT
>SAMEA3663296__coassemble_614_pt1 | contig 12885 bp, 11 predicted proteins | sample SAMEA3663296__metabat2_high_PE_002 | metagenome-assembled genome bin SAMEA3663296 (sample SAMEA3663296) | pig gut metagenome | biome: pig gut; feature: pig-associated habitat; material: faeces | place: China | collected 2013 | reverse complement strand
ATTGATTCAGAAGTCCATGATACAATAGCTTGGTGTTCGGTTTTGAAGGCACGGCAGAAAAGGCAGTGAAAACTGCTTTTTTTTATTGTTTGAAAAAGAGATGTATGTTATAATTCAATATATGGTAATTACGGGTGTAGCAACCTAAGAGATTGAGGTGGATGAAAGATGGATACAAAAATTCTTCTAGAGAACGGAACGAATGAATTAGAGGTTTTGGAATTTGCACTGGATGGGAATGCTTACGGTATTAATGTAGCGAAAATTAAAGAAATCATTACATATCAGCCGGTTACTCCCGTGCCAAATGCACATCCCAGTATTGAAGGTATTTTTATGCCGAGAGATACTATGATTACAGCGATTGATTTAAAGAATTGCCTGCAAAGAGGTGTCTCTAAAGAAGGTGGCCTTTTCATAATAACAAACTTCAATAAATTAGACATTGCTTTCCATGTTGATGAAGTAAGGGGAATACATAGAATTTCATGGGAAAACATTATTAAGCCTGGTGCTACCGTATCCAGTGCGGAAGAGAGTATTTCAACCGGTATCGTTAAAATTGATGACAGATTGATCATTATTCTCGACTTTGAAAAGATCGTAACTGATATTAATCCGGAAACTGGATTAAAGATAAGTGAAGTTACGGAACTGGGAGAGAGAGAAAGACATACAGTACCGATCCTGATAGCAGAAGATTCCGTTTTATTAAACAGGTTGATTGTGGATTCCCTTAAGAAAGCAGGATACGTAAATCTGATCCATACCTGCAACGGGCAGGAAGCTTACGATATTATTAGGGAATGTAAGGAAAAGGGAACTTTAAAGCAGAATGTGCAGTGTGTCATTACTGATATTGAAATGCCAATTATGGATGGTCACAGACTCACGAAATTAATTAAGAGTGACGATGCAACTAAGGATATTCCGGTTGTTATTTTCTCTTCGCTTGTGAATGAAGAAATGAAGAGAAAAGGAGAGGCTTTAGGTGCAGATGCACAGTTATCTAAGCCGGAGATCGGAAATCTTGTAAGGGTTGTAGATGATTTGGTTGGTTAGTTATAATTTAAAATTCTTACATTAAATAAGAGCCGGAATTTTTCCGGCTCTTATTAAGTACATGAAGGTTATGTGAGAAAGGCATGGAAATGACAGAGCAAATAGTAAAAAGTATAATGGATGCAGAATTGATTTTAGTAGGAATCGGAGAAGAATTAGATTCTTTTAAAAAAATCAAAGCATCTTCAAGCTATGAAGAAATTTCGAAAAAGATACAGGAAAAGTGGATTTTGCCGTTCGTAAGAAAGGCTATGCTGAATAAAACAGAAAAGGAAACACAGATCTATGGACCACTTTCCCAAGTACTTGAAAATAAAAATTATTTTATTATTTCTACCTGTCAGGATGGAGGATTAGGTAAGGCGTCCTTTTTGGAGGAACGTATTGTAGAACCATGTGGAGGTTACAAAAAGCTGCAGTGTAGCGATGCCTGCAGCAATTCATTATATGAAATACCCGATGACATTATGTGTCAGATTGAGGGGTATTTAAGGGGCGAATGCAAAGAAAGTGAACTGAAAGAACCGTTGTGTCCTGTTTGTGGGAAACCACTTGTTTTTAATAATGTAGAAGCCGACAATTATGTAGAAGAAGGCTATATTGGAAAATGGAATATTTATAAAAAATGGCTACAGGGAACTGTCAACAAAAAGGTATGTATTCTGGAAGTCGGTGTAGGAATGAAATATCCTTCGGTGATCCGCTGGCCGTTTGAAAAGATTGCCTATTTTAATCAGAAATCAGATTTTTTCAGGGTACACAGTATACTATATCAGATTCCGCATGAGCTTGGTGAGAGGGGAAAAGGAATTTGTGCAAACCCCGAAAAATTCTTAAAAGAATTGTCGAATGGTTTTTAGTATGTTAAACTAAATCAAAATGGAAAGGAAAATTGGGGAATTATGGCTACAGATGAGGAATATCTTGATAATTTATTAAAATCCATGATGGAAAAAGAAGAACCAAAGCCATTAACGGAAAATGATGAGAAGGCAGAAGAAATGCCTGAAGAGGTGACAGAAGAAGTTGTGCAGGAAGCAACAGACGAAGTGGCGGAAGAAACTCCGGAAGAAGTAACAGAAGAAATCGGGGAGGATATTTCGGAAGACTGGAAGGCAGATTTAGATGATATTCTTGCGCAGGTAGGAGAAGCAATTCAGGATGAAACTGTAGATGAAAATAATCAAGAAGAAGCAGCTCCGATTGATAATACAGAACATGTGGATGATGATTTGTCTACATTGAATGCACTTTTTGGTCAGGAAGAAGAGAAAAGTGCAGTCGATGAAGATATGCTGGCACTTCTGGAAAGCATGGGAAATGAATCAAAGGAAGCTTCTGATTCTGACAATATTTCGGATCCCTTTTCCGATGATATGGCGATAGACCTTGATAATATTTCGGAATTGGAAGAGAAAATACCTGAAAAGAAACATTCCGGAAAGAAGAAGAGGGAAAAGAAGCCTAAGAAAAAACGTTCCTTATTTGGCAAAAAAAATATGGAACAAGCAGATGAAGAAGGACTGGAAACACTTGAAACGGCAGAAATACCGGAAGTTGAGGAAGAAGAGAACAAAAAGGATGTGAAAGAAAAGAAACCGGGGTTCTTTTCTAAATTGATCCAACTTCTTACAGAAGAAGAAGAAACTGAAGAACTAGTGGAACCGGAAAATAGTGAAAATGCAGAAGAAACCGGGGAATCTGAAACTGCGAATAAGGAATTGAGCAAAAAGGAAGAAAAGAAGAAAAAGAAAGAAGAGAAAAGGAAAAAGAAAGAAGAAAAAAAGAAAGGGAAAAAAGAAAAAGCCGCTGATGGAGAGGGAGATAATCCAGATGCCGGAGGAGAGGAAACGGCAGAGGAAGAGGATCCCAAGAAAAAAGCCAAACGAGAGAAGAAAGAAAAGAAAAAACAGGAAAAGGAACTGCAAAAGCTGGAAAAACCGGTAAAGGTTCTGAGTAGAAGAAGCATGCTGGTAATGATAGCAGCTTGTGCAACGATCATTGCCGGAATTCTCGCACTCAGTACGTTCCTTCCTGACTATGCAGACAAAAAGGCTGCCAGAGAGGCATTTTATGTTGGAGATTATGAAACGGTATATGAACTTTTATATGATAAGAGATTAAATGCCAGTGATCAGCTTATTTTTAACAGAGTTCAGACTGTGCTTCGGTTGGAACGAAAAGTTAATTCTTATAATAATAATATTGCTTTGAACCGTGAAGTTGAGGCGATTGATGCATTGCTGAGGGGAATTACCTGTTATCAGGATTTAGCGGAAGCAGACGAATATGGTGTAAGGGATGAAGTTGATGTTATTTATCAGGAAATATGCAGCATCCTTAAAAACAACTATAATATTACCCTTGAGGAAGCGATTGAAATCAATTCTTATGATAAAGAGACCTATACAAGACGGTTATATTCTATTGTAAATGGAACAGAATTTGTAAAGCCGGGGGAAGAAGCTAAGGAGCAGGAGCCGCTTCCGCCACAGGACATTTTAGCTGATGAAGAAGAAATCATACGATATGAGTAAGGACGAGAATGGATATGACAGCAATTATTGATTATGATGCAGGAAATATTAAAAGTGTGGAAAAGGCGTTGCTTTTTCTGGGAGAGAATGCAGTTATTACAAGAGATAGGGAAGAACTTCTAAGTGCAGATCGAGTAATTCTGCCGGGAGTAGGTTCCTTTGGAGATGCAATGGAAAAGTTACATTCTTATGAACTGACAGAGGTAATCCATGAAATCGTTCATAAAGGAACTCCTTTTCTGGGAATCTGTCTCGGACTTCAGTTGCTGTTTGAGAGAAGTGATGAATGTGACGGTGTACAGGGGCTGGGGCTTTTACCGGGAGAAATATTGAGAATTCCAGATGCACCGGGACTTAAGATACCTCATATAGGCTGGAATTCCCTGAAGTTTCCCAATAAAGGGAGACTATTTGAGGGGATTCAGGAGGATGCATATGTTTATTTTGTACATTCCTTCTATTTAAAAGCTGCTGATGAGGGGATTGTTACAGCAACGACTGAATATGGAACGTTGATACATGCTTCTGTGGAGAAGGACAATATTTTTGCCTGTCAGTTTCATCCCGAGAAGAGCTCTGAGGTTGGTCTTAGAATTTTAAAGAATTTTATCGGAATCAGTAAAAAACAGGGAACGGAGGCGTAGTAATGCATACAAAGAGAATTATTCCCTGTCTGGATGTAAATAACGGAAGAGTTGTTAAGGGAACCAATTTTGTAAATTTAAGAGATGCAGGAGACCCTGTAGAGGTTGGCAGGGAATATGACAGGGCAGGAGCAGATGAGCTGGTATTTTTAGATATTACAGCATCCTCTGATGCAAGAGCAATCAAGGCAGATATGGTAAGAAGAGTAGCAGAGACAGTATTTATTCCGTTTACTGTTGGAGGCGGTATCAGAACTGTGGAGGACTTTAAGATGATCCTCCGCGAAGGAGCAGATAAGGTTGCTGTTAATTCAGCAGCAATCATGAATCCGCAATTGATCAGCGAAGCAGCAGACAAGTTTGGAAGCCAGTGCGTGGTTGTTGCCATCGATGCAAAGAGAAGAGCTGATGGTAATGGCTGGAATATCTTTAAAAACGGCGGCAGGGTAGATATGGGTATTGATGCTGTTGAATGGGCAATGAGAGCAGATCGCCTTGGCGCAGGAGAAATATTGCTTACCAGTATGGATTGTGACGGAACAAAAGCAGGATATGATATTGAGCTTACCCGGATGGTGGCAGAAAATGTATCTATTCCTGTTATTGCATCAGGTGGTGCAGGAACGAAGGAACATTTTTATGATGCATTGACAGAGGGAAAGGCAGATGCAGTTCTGGCAGCTTCCTTATTCCATTACAAGGAACTGGAAATCAGGGATCTGAAAAAATACTTGAGAGAAAAGGGCATGTCAGTAAGACTGTAACCCTTTCAAGAGGATAATACGATGGCAATGATCGATAATGACTGGCTTGATTGCCTACAAGGAGAATTCAAAAAGCCATATTATAGAGATCTATATCAATTTGTAAGGCAGGAATATAATACACATGTGATATATCCTCCGGCAGATGATATCTTTAATGCATTTCATTTTACTCCATTAAGCAAAGTAAAGGTGCTTATTCTGGGACAGGATCCATACCATGGAGAACATCAGGCACATGGACTTTGCTTTTCGGTTTTGCCTGACCAGCCGGAGCTGCCGCCTTCATTACAGAATATTTATAAGGAACTTCAGGATGATCTGGGATGCTATATTCCCAATAATGGCTATTTAAAAAAATGGGCAGATCAGGGAGTACTTTTGCTGAATACGGTTCTCACAGTACGTGCACATCAGGCAGGCTCCCATCAGGGTAAAGGCTGGGAACAATTCACAGATGCGATCATTCATGCTGTGAATGCACAGGAAAGACCTATTGTTTATTTGCTTTGGGGAAAACCGGCGCAGAGCAAAATTCCTATGCTGACGAATCCAAAGCACTTGATATTAACGGCACCACACCCGAGTCCGCTTTCAGCCTACAGAGGTTTTTTTGGCTGCAGGCATTTCAGTAAGACGAATGAATTCCTGATGAAGAACGGAACAGAGCCGATTGACTGGCAGATTGAAAATATTTGAGAATTATTTCCAATAAAAGATAATGGAATCATATTGACAAAGCATCAGAGACGTATTATAGTGTTCCTGTAAAGAACTACTAATATGACTCCGGTGCTTTTTGCACTTAAAAAAATGATGGAAGAGAACAGAGCATTAAATGGACTTGTGCTGTTTGGACTTACCAGACAGGAAGCCAATATATATTTATGTTTATATCAAAATGGAGAATTGACGGGATATGAGGTGGCAAAGCAGACCGGAATATCACGTTCTAATGTTTACAGTGCACTGGCAGGGCTGACAGACAAGGGCGCGGCATATCTGGCCCAGGGCACCTCCAGCAAGTATGTAGCTGTCCCGATTGAAGAATTCTGTGATAATAAAATCAGAGGGTTGAACCAGGAGAAGGAATATCTGATCAATAATATTCCTGCCATGAAGGAACAGGAGATCGGATATATTACCATTGAAGGCTACAAGAACATTTGGGACAAGGTAGTAAACATGGTTCGTGATGCAGATAAACGGATTTATATTTCTGCCTGTTATCATACAATTGAGCAGTTAAAAGTGGAACTGCAAAATGTGGTGAAAAGAGGAATAAAGCTCGTAATTCTATCTGATCAAAGACCACAGGAAGCAGAACTTATAGGTGAGATTACTTACTATCAATGTGAAAATCGAGGGAACAATATCAGGCTCATTATTGACTCAGCTTTTGCTCTGACCGGAGAAATTACCGGAAGCAGGGAAGATACCTGTCTGTATACGGGACAGAAGAATTTTATCAATGTCTTTAAGGATACGCTTAGAAATGAAATAAGATTGACACAGCTTCAAGGAGGAGAAAAAAATGAATAAAACACCATTTATCACAAAAGAACAAGCACAGGAAATCTCAAAGACATATCCTACGCCCTTCCATCTGTATGATGAGAAAGGGATTCGTGAAAACGCTAAGGCGGTAAAGGAAGCATTTGCATGGAATCCCGGCTTTAAAGAATATTTTGCAGTAAAAGCAACGCCAAATCCTTATTTAATTGATATTTTACGGGAATATGGCTGCGGCTGTGACTGCTCATCACTGACAGAGCTGATGCTGAGCGAAGCAATGGGAGTATCCGGTTCTGATATTATGTTTTCTTCTAATGATACTCCGGCAGAGGAATACGCTTATGCAGCTAAACTTGGAGCAATCATTAATCTGGATGATATTACTCATATAGATTTTGTGGAGAAGATATTAGGAAAGCTGCCGGAGACGATGAGTTGTCGTTATAATCCCGGCGGCGTATTCAAGATGAGCAATGGCATTATGGACAATCCCGGTGATGCAAAATATGGATTTACAACAGAGCAGATGTTTGAGGGATACCGGATCCTGAAGGAAAAAGGGGTTAAGAATTTTGGTATGCATGCCTTCCTGGCAAGCAATACCGTAACCAATGAATATTATCCCATACTGGCCAAGGAAATGTTTGAGCTTGCCGTAAGACTTGAGAAGGAAACCGGCGCGGACATTAAATTTATTAACCTTTCCGGTGGAGTCGGGATTCCTTATCGTCCGGATCAGGAGCCTAATGATATCAGGGTGATTGGTGATGGGGTACGTAAGGTATATGAGGAAGTCTTGGTACCTGCAGGAATGGGAGATGTTGCAATCTATACAGAGATGGGCCGTTTTATGATGGGACCTTATGGACAGCTTGTCACACAGGCAATCCATGAAAAGCATACACACAAGGAATACATTGGTGTTGATGCCTGTGCAGTTAACCTGATGCGCCCGGCGATGTACGGAGCTTATCATCATATTACCGTGCTTGGAAAAGAGAATGAACCCTGTGATCATAAGTATGATGTGACAGGTTCTCTGTGTGAAAACAATGACAAATTTGCAGTGGATAGAATGCTCCCTGAAATTGAAGTGGGAGATTATCTGGTCATTCATGATTCCGGAGCGCATGGATATGCGATGGGATACAACTATAATGGAAAATTGAAATCTGCTGAACTTCTTCTGAAGGAGGACGGAAGTGTACAGTTGATCAGAAGAGCAGAGACACCGAAGGATTATTTCGCAACCTTTGATAATCTGGATTTCTATAAGAAATTTCATTTCTAAGAAATTTTATTTTAAAACTTGCCAATAACAGCCGGGTATGGTATTATATTACTCGGCTGTTGAAGCTTTAGCCGGCGTGTCGGAATGGCAGACGAGGCAGACTCAAAATCTGTTGTGGGCAACCACGTGCGGGTTCAAGTCCCGCCGCCGGCAGAAAAGTCCTTGTTTTCAAGGGCTTTTTTTATGTAACAGAAAATGTTTTTGCCTGATTGTAATGAGATGTAGTGATTTACTTTAGGGCAGATTTAGTGTATATTTATTAAAGTGAGCAGATAAATTTGCGAAACAGTGGGGAACCGTCATGACGTGTAAAGAAACGGAAAAATTGATTCCTCCGTTCCTTATGGATGATCTGGATACGGATGATCTTCGGGAATTTATGGAGCATATTGACGAATGTGATGACTGTAAAGAGGAGCTCACCATTCAATTTCTGGTTACGGAAGGAATGATGAGATTGGAATCCGGAAATGTGTTTGACCTTCAGAATGAGCTGAAGTTTCGTATGGATAAAGCTGAGCACACATTGAAGGTTCGTGAAAGTATGCAGTGGTTTTTATACGCTTTGGAGGGATTGGTAGGAGTTGCGCTCATTACATTGATCGCTTTATTGATCTTTCTTTAATGTTCTCAGAGATATCGGAGGTTTTATGAAAAAACTCGTATTAATAGATGGACACAGCATTTTAAACAGAGCCTTTTATGGAGTACCGGACTTGAGTAACAGCTCCGGGCTTCACACGAATGCTATTTATGGCTTCTTAAATATAATGTTTAAGATTCTGGAAGAAGAACAGCCGGAATATCTGGCTGTCGCTTTTGATGTTCATGCGCCTACCTTCCGGCATGAGATTTATAAGGAATATAAAGGAACCAGAAAGCCGATGCCGGAAGAACTGCGGGAACAGGTGCCGGTGATGAAAGAAGTCCTCACGGCTATGGGAATTAAGATTATGGAAAAGCCGGGGCTGGAAGCAGATGATATTCTCGGGACGCTTGCAAAGCGTGCAGAAAAGGCAGGTATGGCGGTGTCACTTGTCTCCGGAGACCGGGATCTTTTACAGATTGCAACAGACCAGATTAAGATCAGGATTCCCAAGACGAAGGGCGGTAAGACAGAGATAGAAGATTATTTTGCTGCTGATGTGGAGGCAAAGTATCAGGTAAACCCCATTCAGTTTATTGATCTGAAAGCACTGATGGGAGACACGGCAGACAATATACCGGGTGTGCCTAAAGTGGGAGAAAAGACAGCTACAGAGCTTATGGTACAGTTCGGATCACTTGATAATATCTATGCCCATGTGGAGGAGATTACGAAAAAAGCGATCAGAGAATCATTGATTGCCAATAAGAATCTTGCTGATTTAAGTAAAACTCTGGCTACGATAAATGTAAACAGTCCTTTCGAATTTGATTTTGGGGATGCAGCTGTTAAGGATTTTTATACAGAAGAGGCTTATGTTCTTTTCAAAAAGCTTGAATTTAAGAACTTACTTGCCAAATTTGAAAAGGGCGTCTCAAATGACAGTATTGTGTCAGGTTTTCAAGTACTTGAAGATTTGAGTGAGGCAGAGAGTATTTTTGAGAAGGTACTTCAGGACAAGGAAAAGGAGATCGGCTTCGCGGTTCTGCGAGAGAATAATAAGACCGGTTTTGCGGGAATTGCACTTTCTCTATCGGATGAGAAAAGCTATTTCTTGAAGTGCGGTGGTTTCCTGACAGAAGAATATCTAAAAGATAAAATGAGAAGGCTTGCGATGGGATGCAGGCTTGTTTGTGCAGATATCAAAAGCAGTTATGATATGTTGGAGTGTGATGATACAGAACGATTTTTTGATATCATACTTGGCGCATATTTGTTGAATCCGCTGAAAAATGATTATACTACAGCAGATGTTGCAAATGAACAGCTCGGATTGTTGATTCCCGAACGGGTGCAGCGTTTTGGAAAAGCTTCTCTTTTGGAAGCATTGGAGGAAAAACCGGAGGAATTTAAAGAATATGCCTGCTTTCTAGCTTATGTAAGCAGGATGGCAGCGCCTGTCCTCAGAGTAAAGCTGAAAGAAGCAGGGATGCTGAAACTGATGACGCAGATAGAAATGCCACTCACCTATGTTCTGTATGATATGGAGAGGGAAGGGGTGCTTGTGAAGCCGGAAGAACTCAAGGCATACGGAGAGGCACTTGCCTGCAGAATCTCTGAACTGGAACAACAGATCTATCAAGGAGCCGGGGAAGAATTTAATATTAATTCACCCAAGCAGCTTGGAGAGGTTTTATTTGAAAAGCTGGGGCTTCCGGGTGGCAAGAAGACGAAAACCGGCTATTCTACAGCGGCTGATGTGCTTGAAAAGCTGGCGGTTGATTATCCGCTCGTGGCGGATGTGTTGGAATATAGAGGACTTGCAAAACTGAAATCTACTTATGCGGACGGACTTTCAGCATATATCAGAGAAGATCAAAGAATTCACACTACCTTTAATCAGACGATTACGGCAACCGGACGAATCAGTTCCACAGAACCGAATTTACAGAATATTCCGATGAGGACAGAGCTGGGAAGAAAGATCCGGAAGGTATTTATTCCGAAACCGGGATGCTGCTTTACAGATGCGGATTATTCCCAGATTGAATTACGTATTCTGGCACATATGTCTGAGGATGAACAATTGATTGAAGCATACCGGATGCATGCTGACATTCACAGGACGACTGCATCACAGGTGTTTCATATTCCTTTTGATGAGGTTACGGATCTGCAGAGAAGAAATGCCAAGGCAGTGAATTTTGGAATTGTATATGGAATCAGTTCCTTTGGCTTGAGCCAGGACTTGAGCATTACAAGAAAGGAAGCAGCTGAATATATTGATCAATATTTTAAAACTTATCCCGGTGTGAAACACTTTCTAGACCAATCTGTATCAGAAGCAAAGGAAAATGGCTATGTGACTACCATGTTTGGACGAAGAAGACCGGTGCCGGAGCTTAATTCCAGTAATTTTATGCAGCGTTCTTTTGGAGAGAGAGTGGCGATGAATTCTCCTATACAGGGAACTGCGGCAGATATTATTAAGATTGCCATGATCAGGGTATATCGCAGACTGAAAGAGGAAGGGTTGAAATCCAGGCTGATATTACAGATTCATGATGAACTGCTGATCGAAACAAGGGAAGAGGAAACGTCGCAGGTAATGAGGATTCTTGAGGAAGAAATGACACATGCAGCAGAGCTTTCGGTGAAGCTGGAAGTTGATCTTCACACCGGAAGAAATTGGTATGATGCGAAATAGAAATAGTATGATGAAAGTAATTGGTATTACAGGTGGAGTGGGAAGCGGAAAATCTGCCCTGCTCTCCTACATAAAGGGAAAATATAACTGCAGAATTATTCTTGCAGATGAAGCAGCACATAAGGTAAAGGAACCTGGACAACCCTGTTACAGGAAACTGGTAGAGCTTTTGTCAGATGAAATTCTGGATGCAGACGGTACCATAAATAAAGGAAGAATGGCGGCTACAATCTTTCAATCGGAGGAACTTCTTGAGAAGGTAAACGCAATCATTCATCCTGCGGTCAAAGATATGATTCTTTGTGAAATTAAGCAAACGCGGGAAAAAGGGGATGTCAGTTTTTTCTTTATTGAGGCAGCCCTGCTGATTGAATGCGGCTATTTGAACATTGTAGATGAAATGTGGTATATTTATGCAAAAGAGGATGTACGGAGAGAACGCCTCAAACAGTCACGCAATTATTCAGATGAGAAAATTGATGCAATTATGGATTCCCAGTTAAAGGAAGAGGAGTTCCGCAAGCATTGCAGAGTAATAATTGATAACAGCGGCAGCCTAGAAGATGCCTATGAACAGATTGACAGGAAATTGGGGGAAGCTTTTTGATGGAAGGAACGAGATACACAGGACAGCTGGTTTTTGGTCTGGATATTGGAACGAGAAGCATTGTCGGTACGGTAGGATATAAGAGCGGTGATCGTTTCATTGTGGTAGCACAGCGGACAAAAGAGCATGAGACAAGAGCCATGCTGGATGGACAGATTCATGATATCCAGAAGGTGGCTGATACGATTGCGGATGTAAAGACACAGCTGGAGTCGGCAATCGGCAGAAAACTGACGGAAGTATGTATTGCTGCTGCCGGTCGTGTGCTCCGTACGGTTACAACTCATGTTGAATATCCCTATACTGCTGAAAAGGAAATTGACAGGGAGGATGTTTACGGCCTGATCGCTGCAGGAGTCGAAAAAGCTTATCAGGAATTTTTAGATGGACAAAATGAGGAAAGCGTTAAGTTTTACTGTGTAGGTCATTCAGTGGTTCGATATTATCTGAATGGATATCCAATGGGAAATCTGGAAGGGCATAAGGCACGGACGATTGGTATTGATCTGATAGCTACTTTTCTCCCGGATGATGTCGTGGATGGTCTGTATAAAGCAGTAGAGCTTGCCGGTTTGAATGTGAGCAGTCTGACGTTAGAGCCGATTGCCGCAATTCAGCTTGCAATTCCGGAGCGTTTTAGAATGCTGAATATTGCATTGCTTGATGTCGGTGCCGGGACCTCTGATATTTCAATCACGAATGACGGATGTATCCTTGCTTATGGAATGATCCCGATGGCCGGCGACCTTCTGACAGAAACCATAGCAAAGCACTGTCTTGTTGATTTTGCAACAGCGGAGCAGATTAAGCGTGATGCCGGGGAAATGGATGAGATATCCTATATGGATATTATGCTTCTTCCGCAGAAAATCTCAAGTGAAGAGGTAAAAAGGATTACCGGGGATATAATTGATGAAATGGCAACCCGAGCAGCGGAGAAAATCAAAGAGCTAAATGGAGACAAAGCGGTAAGCGCTGTATTTGTCGTGGGCGGTGGCGGGAAAATACCTGGTTATACAGAAGCCATTGCTGATAAACTTGGAATAGCCAGAGAGCGTGTTGCCCTGCGGGGCGAGGAGGTCATGCAGCAGATCATCTTTGAAGAGGATGTTGTGAAGGACAGCTTATTGGTTACTCCAATTGGTATCTGCTTAAATTTCTATGAACAAAGT
>SAMEA3663296__coassemble_592_pt1 | contig 13180 bp, 8 predicted proteins | sample SAMEA3663296__metabat2_high_PE_002 | metagenome-assembled genome bin SAMEA3663296 (sample SAMEA3663296) | pig gut metagenome | biome: pig gut; feature: pig-associated habitat; material: faeces | place: China | collected 2013 | reverse complement strand
GCTTCCGTTGCATTAATTACTCTATGTGTGACAAAATTCCGAAAATCTGCCGCAGTAAGAGGAACAATTTTCCCCATACGATATAGCACGGAATCAGAAATGCTCATATTCACATCCCATGCCACACCGTATCCACCGGTTTGCATTTGAACATGTTCAAAATATTCCGGTTTCTTAAGCAAGATTTGAAAACCTTTTGTCTTCTCAAAATATTTCTTCAAATCACATTTCTTGATAATTCCATCCCTAAAAAACACAAGCAAGCAATAATCATCCAAAGGAAGCACATCTTCAATTCTTGTAGCAAATCGCTTTCTGATTTCTTCCGGGAGATCCTTTTCATCCATTGGGACAAGGTAATAGTCGTCTTGAGCGCATCTTCCCATCGCTAACGTCAGAAGCTCATACTCATCGTATTCCTCCAACTGATTATCACGTAGAATCTCTCCAATGTTCTGCCGGTCTGTGGGAATAATTCGTTGCTGGACCCATACTTTGCTCCAATAGGAATTTATGGTAGTTTCGTTTTGTTTTACAAAAGAATCCAACAGCAAAGGAGTTTCCCATGGGTCTGCTCCCTCAGGCAATTCGATATAAAATCTCTTTTCAAGCTCATAATAAAGAAGGTACGCCAAGTCTTTCTGCACATCGGCAGCTTCATCACGAATTGCAAAAATCTTCATACGCACACCACCTTTTCCAAATCATTTCCCATATTTTGTCTTGAAGTACTTCGGAAATAATGCCATCAAGTCCTTCCATTATCCTCTTTCTATCAGTTTCACACAAAGGATTTAGCATAGGCCTTTTATCTGCAGGTATCAGTTTCAAATTCTCCCATGTAGATTTTGAACCAATATAATTATTGCAAGGCTTATCTTCCATTACATCGAATGCCTCCACCTGACTATCATCCGTACAGCGACACAACAACGAAAGTCCGTGATCAAATAATGGTGCCATTCGAAAACTTTTCTTTCGACTATTACGCAACACTTCAATATTGGCACCATGACGGTCGCGATTGAGAATTAGATAATCCACCACGAGCATCTGATAAATATAATCTTCCCAACCCTTGCGCACACAAAAATCAAGGGCAGATTCCGCCTCATATTCTTCTCTTTCCTTATATGCATCCAAGGCAATTTTGGACTCGCTTTTTTCTTTAAAATCTTCAGAGGCGCAAAGGTATACATCTCTAATTACCCCATCCACCATGATATCTGCATGGATAAGCTGATACGACAAATGCGGAATCCCTAATATAGTAAGTAACCTATCGACAATCAATTCATTTACACATTCATGACCGATTACTCCCTGTACTTTATCAAAATTCGAAAGCTTATAGTAAACTTTTCTGCCTCCTAATTCTGAATATGATTTCAAAAAGGAACCTGCTGTTCCTGATGAATTACGATATACCGACCAGGACAAATAAGTGAGGTCCTGTTTTTCTCTTATCAACTGTGTGTTCATAGTCTGCCACCTCCATCTTAATTTTATTCCATCACTTGTCGTACGTCAAGCAATATTTTCATTTTGCTTGTCATACGACAAGTAGTATCGCGAGTTTAATTACTCATAAAAATTAGTCAAGTACGATTGACTAAATCATACTTGACCATTTTTCAACAAGCCATGTCACAGCCCCAAATCCTTAAAAATTGGTATAAATCTGGTATAAAAATCCCGTTTTAAAATCCCACAACCCTTGATTTTGCGAACTTTCTTTCAAAAAGCAACTTGCTGCCGTGGCAGATGAACATAAGCTAATACTTTTGTCACGAAAATCGTTATTTAGTAGAACCTACATCTCTGAAATATTGAAGTATTCCATTGCAGCCTCTACGCATTCTTTTATTAATTCCTCATGTTTCTTATAATCATCAAATCCACCAAGCTTTACTCGGTACTGTTTCCATCGGCTTTCATATGTAACATCCAATCCAACATCTTCAAGCTTTGATGAGAGTTCTGGATTCTCGTTTGTTTTAAATATGAAGTGAAGAAACGATTTCTTCGGCTTAAAGGAAATAAAGTTCTTTGCGACTCCATCCTTTACCAAGCCGATATAGAACTTATTGTATTTCAGTTCATATCCTGTAGTGTACTTATCGAGGTCAGAGAAAATGGCATCCACGTCCTTCATGACTTTCTTTGTGCTGCGATTCTCCCAATAATTACGGTCAGTAACTTCGTACTCGTCTTCTTCATCAGTTCCGGGATTGATACGGTCAATTACTTTTGTAAACGCAAGTGAAATATCATCTCCCACCTTATAAGCAGACATCTGCAATGCTATAAGTGGAATTGCTCCGTTGAACAAGCTAATAACATTCATGAATCGGCCTGTTATTTCCTCAGCAATAATAACAGCACAATGGTCATATTGCGGATATCTCTTCTTTTCTGTATCCCAATACTCGATAGTTCTTATAATGTGGCTCGGATCTGTAGCACCAAGCTGAATCTCGATTTCATAACGAGCATCATTGTCTACAGTTCCCATCAGAATATCTAGTCGTCCGCCAGCAGGTTGGATGCGTTCTCTCTGAATAGGAGTTAGCTCTCCAAGGCCTAATACTTCTGGATGCTCAAAAATAAATTTCTGAATCAAATCCTCTTTGATCTCGGGATGATTTTTTAATGATATTTTCTTAAGATTTACCAAGTTTGCCATACTTACCACTCCTCATAACAATAGTAGAAATTATTATACCTTCTACAATACTATAACATTGTGGGAACAATTTTACCAGTAAAAAGCACCCAGTTCAAAGACCTGAGTGCTGTAGAAACTTATGAATTTCGTATTACAAGCCAACAAGAATTAATCCTGTTTTGCAATCACCTTTGTTATGGTAGCTACCGCACCAAACAGAACGCCCGCTACCGGCCAAATGATCCATGTGATCTCCCATCTCATAGTAATGAAGCTGACTGCCAGATAAAGGGCTGTAGCAAGACTCCAGTAGATACTACCAATACGCTCCACCATTTTGTTGGAACCTTTGTTCTTTCTTTCGTAATCGCCCTCCTGAAGAAGTTTCTGATAGCATCCCCATTCCATACCGCTTCTAATGAATATATTAACGGCAACAGCAACAATGATAAATAAGAAGCAAACACCTGCTATGCAAACATAATCCGGTACTTTTAAGCAAGCTAGTATAAGCAATGGTACTGGGCTTATGATACACATAACAACACCGGCTGCAATACTTGCTGTGTAGCGATCTGCCATAGCATTCTTCTTTTCTTCTACCATACCCCTAACACCGTAAGCCGTCTCTATTTCCTCCTTCTCAAGGAACTCATAGTTCCCTAATACAGTACCGTTCATAATGAAGGAAAAAACCGCATATGCAATCATCAAAAGTAATGCGACAATTCCGATTATCGTTGCAGCTGCTTCAGAAATTCCAAATCTCGCTTCTTCACTAAGACCACAAAGTAAAATAAGTAACACAGGGGATAATATGCATAAGGAAACACCATTTGCAATTCTCGGTCCACGTTCTTTAATAATATGTATGTAATCATTTGCTTCTTCCATAGAAACCCTACGTACCGGGGTAGCACTAATACTCTCTTCTCTGGTAACTACGCCGTTCTCTTCCGGTTCGATTTCATCCTTTAATAAGTAGTCTGTAGATACACCAAACAGTTCTGCCATTGCAATAATCTTTTGCAAATCCGGAATCGCCTGAGCGCCTTCCCACTTAGATACCGATTGTCTCGATACATTCAACTGTTCTGCAAGTTCTTCCTGAGACCAGCCATTCTTTTTTCGTTCATTCATAATTTTGTCTGCTAAAATCATTTTTCTCTCTCCTCATAAAAATGCTTTGTTTATTTGTAACCAGCCTTTAGCGTTGTGCTTCAAGACACTTCTGAATCTACTAAAATGATCAGTTGCCAACCACCAATTTAACCATTCAATTTGTCAACCGATGGTTGCAACCGCATATTTATGCGGTTTTCAAGCTTTTTTGAAAGTCTTCTGTCTTCTTCCGTCGGCATGCTAAATGCGAACGGAAGATAAAAAGCGCCCAAGCTAGTTTCTGTAATGTGAACAACTTCTAAAATATGCTCGAGAGATACTTGATGCTCTTCTTATACTTTTCCAAAGAGTTTACTTCCACAAGAACAGACGCATCCCGGCGCAGGCAAGGAAGGATTTCTTTCCATGCTATATCGCCATTTCCTACAGGAAGATGTTCATCGATAAAGCCATGATTATCATTGATGTGATAATGGGAAATATAGGGCGCACATTTCTCATGCCATTCAGCGATACTTGTCTTTGATATGTTTGCATGAGCAATATCAAAGCATATAGACAGTCTTTTTCCCTGCATGCGTTTGGCAAGCGCAACCAAACAGTCCGGCTCTTCGTCAAACATATTTTCCATATAAATATGCAGTGTTTTATAGTCCTCAAGCAGTTTTGTCAAATATTCTTCGTTTTTTTCAAGCCAGCCACTTCTATAGTTTTCGTCATAAAAATTAGGAATCAAATTCGTGTGAAGAATCATCCCTTTTACCTGCAGTCTGAGAGCAATTTCACATGCTTGTCGAATACGATAATCACTGGCTTTTCTTATGAGAGAATCTGAAGAATGTATCGTGATATCCAAAAACGGACCATGCAGTGTGTCATTGCTTCTGTCTCGATCCAACTTAAGATATTCGTTAATTCTTCTTTCTGTTTCTTTTTGTTGATCTAATATATCCGGAAATATAAAATCATCATACTCAAAGGGTATCTTGCATTCAGCCCATTCTTCAAGGTGCTCTAAATCCGGTATACCATGGTATATCATTCTCTCTTCCCCTCCCATATCAATGTTTATGGATTCACTTCATATACCATAACACCTTTTGATTTTCCTTTTAGCGGGATTTCCCCTATTTCTGTTACTTCAATACGCTCTCTCAGGTTATCATACACAAATTCGCTGATTAATATCTGGCCCGCTTTCGCATTCGCTTCCAGACGAGCTGCCGTATTAACAGTATCTCCTATAGCAGTATAGTCCATCCTGAACTCCGAACCAATATTTCCAACTACCGCATAACCACAATTTACACCGATTCCATAGCTTACTTTTTTCCCAAAACGTTCCATAAATTTTGAAGCGATCCGGTCACTTCCTGCCGCAATATCTTTGGCAGCACAAACAGCTTTGTATATATAATCTTCACTGTCGAAGGGTGCATTAAAAATTGCCATGGCAGCATCCCCGATAAATTTATCCAAAGTTCCGCCATTCTTAAATATGGCATCTGTCACAAGGCTTAAATATTCATTCAGAATTTCTACTACCTGCTCGGGTTCTAAGGCTTCGCTTAAAGGCGTAAAGCCACGTATGTCCACAAAAAGTACTGCAATATGTCTTTTTTCTCCGCCTAGTTTCAATTGATAATTCTGGTTTTTAGAAATTTCATCAACAACCTGCGGAGCAACATATTTGCGGAATGCATACATAATCTTTCGTCTATGCAATACCTCTGATGCATATTTCCCCACAATGCTCCAGACAAGAATAACCAGCAGTGATATGGGAAGAACTATGATGTTGATAACAAGTCCCTTCTCATCCAGCCTGAGGCAGAGGAAATACTGCGCTGCTGTGATTAAAGCGGCTCCGAAAGCATTCATCCAAATTTTCATACGGGTAGCTAATAAAGCAAATATAAAAGCAAGGACTGCGTAAAACACCGCATTCCAAAACGTACTAATATTCACTAAACAACGCTGTTCCAAAAGGCATTGAATGATATTGGCGTGAATTTCCACTCCGTACATCTGCGCACCCTTTTGAACAGGAACAGCATAAGAATCTCCCATCCCTGCAGCATGAACGCCTATCAAAACAATACTGTTCGAAAAAATTTCTGCAGGAATTTTCCCCTCCAGCACATCAATCATGGAAAGGATTTCGTATGAATCCACATCACCTGTATAATCAATAATGATACCGTTGTTTGCATCCACAGGCATGGTTGAAACAGGATCAACAGTACCTGCATCACTTTCTATAGCAGCCCGTACAATCGCAGCTGCAAAGGATTGGTAGCCATCCCGTTCTAAGAGCGCATAACGCACACTATTATCCTCCGAATCCTGTACTGCATTTGCAAATCCTGTTCTGACAGTTCCTGTCAATTGACCAAATGGGGTTTCTACCATGTCGATATGTAGGGGATTAACCTGACTTTTTCCATCTTTTGTCTCTATTTTGGTAGAAAATACCAGGTTACTTGCCATTACAATATTGGAATACTTTTTACATGCATCCACAAGAAGCTGGTCCTCTTCTCCCATTTCGTTCACGAACAGAACATCAAGACCAATTACCTTAGGAGCGTATTCGCTTCCATTCAGCAATTCTATAAGCTCTGCATAAGGTTCTCTTGTCCAAGTCTCAAACTGCCCCAGCGCCTCAAGAGTCTTCTCGTCTATGGCAATGATTTTTATGGAAGGATCCACCGGATTTTCCCTTTGGTAAATTGCATCCTGCAATAAAAGATTCAAGCTTGTGAACCATTGAAAATATACGGCTGTAAATGTAAGTATTGCCAGCAAAAGTGCAGCAATCATATTTTTTTTGTTATTGATCAATTTCACTATTCCCTTTTTCTGACATACAATTTATGTTGATGGTGTTGTAGACGGAACCGGCGACCCTGACGGTGTAGGTGTTTCAGCAGAATCCGGTGACTCTGACGGCGTAGGTGTTGCAGACGGAACCGGTGACTCTGACGGTGTAGGTGTTTCCGTAGGATCCGGTGACTCTGACGACGTCGGTGTCGCAGACGGAACCGGTGACTCTGACGACGTAGGGGGATCCGTAGGAACCGGTGACTCTGATGACGCAGGTGTTTCCTTTGGATCCGGCGTTGCTATCGGTGCGGGCGTTTCCACAGGCTTCAGCGTTGGCGTTTCTTCTGCAGGTTCCGATTCCGACAACTGTTCTTCCTCATATGTCGTGATTGGTGCTTCTGTTGCCACCGGCGTTAACGTTGGTATCGCTGTTGCTGTTGCCACCGGCTCCGGCGTTGGTACCGCTGTTGCTGTCGCTACCGCTACCGGACGTGATGTGGGCTTACTCGTTGCTGCAGGTGTAGCCTTCGGCATCTGCGTTGCCTCAGGGATTGCCTCATGTGTCTCCATTGGTGTCTCTTTTGTTTCGGCATCAGTTTCGTTTTCGTTATTCGTCTGTGATTGTGTAGTTAAATAATTCGGCAGATTATCTGTCTCAATTTGACCCTCACGTTTTGTAAACCAAGGTTTTGATTGTTCATTATTCTCGTCCTTTTCATCAATATTATTATTAATCACAGCTTCATTATCTTCCGTAAGAAAAACTTCATCCGAATTGCCGTCAAGCTGCACATGCACTGTTCCATCAAACACTGAAATCCTCGTCTCGCGTTTTTTTCCGTTGGAAGATGTTCTGACAGATACACGGAACTTAGTTCCCCGAACTGCCATAACACCATCCGGAGTATGTATCTCATAACTGTCATCCTGTGCAAGAGGATTATCAATTTCGTTATAGACCGCGCCCTGATTCAAATGGATACAGATTGCACCCTTCTCTTTATTTCCTTCCAATTCAAATTCCACTTGAGAGTCTTCTTCCACAACCAAATATTTATCATCATCCAGTTGTAAATCCACACGGCCGTCTTTACCTGTCACCATGGAATCTCCACCCTGGATTATCATCTGCTCATAAACCGATATCTGAGTGTCTTTTCTCGTTACGTAGGCTTCTCCTTCCGTTTCCAGTACCTTTACATTTCGATAAGTGTTTTCACTCCAAAGTGACTGTCGACATAGGTATCCCAAAAAAAGAAGTAAGCATCCTGCAACTATCAAAATAACTATAATTCTCTTATTAATCCTCAAATGACCTCTCCCCCTAATTTCCGCTTACATTTGTCAGATTCAGATGTTTTATTTTTCGTAGTGCAATCAGGTTCACGATCAAGGCAAACAAGGCTCCAACTGCAGAGGCATACAGACAAGCAGGAATATTCGGTGTACGCACATATCGATTAGCTCCTGTCTCAATAATGCGGACTACCACATAAGAGAGTACAATTCCAAACCCACTGCCTAAAATAAGCCCTAATGCAGTAAGCACAATATTATCCTTATAGACATATGCCTTCGTCTCCTTCATGGTATATCCGTTAATGCGCATAACTGCTAATTCTCTGGCCTTTCGGTTGATATGCATCACAATTTGGTTTAGAAGTACAAGCAGTGCCATGACTGCAGATAAAGCAAGACAAATCATGATGACCATATTGACTGCGTCTGCACTCCGCTCAAACTCACTGTTGTCCTTCAAAGCCAAATATCCATCTAAATCCCGAACCTTGTCGTATAATCCGGAAATATCACCATTCAACAAAAATACACTTGCATCTGTCTCTTCTCCCATAGCAGACTCATAGTAGCTGTCTGTTGTGACAAACAAATGATAGGGAAGAAAATGCTCTATAACTCCCACAACCTTAAACTCCTTGGGATTTCCTTCGGAATCCATAAATTCTACTATGCTGCCTTCCGATATAGCAAAGCTCTCTGCGCATTTACGTGATACCAGAACTCCATCCTCGGGAAGACCTGCCAGGCTCTTTGTATGGATATCCTCAACAACCATAAAATCAGCCAACTCTTCATAATTCGAAGTTGTAACAATGTGGGCATTTTCCCAACTCCCCCCATTTACCCGGAAATTTTTCAATTTATCCTGAATAACTGTATAGCTTATTCCTTCCTCTTCCAGAACATTTTCGAATTCTTCTCTTGTGCCAACACCGGTATCAATCACCAATCGGTTATCATACAAAAAATACCGGTCGAACTGAATAACTGATGAATCTTCGATAGCCAGCTTAAGAGAAAAGCAGATAACCAGAAGCGAAATACATCCTACAACCCCCATAATCGTTGTCATCATACGACCTTTGTCACTTAATACATTTTTGATCATGGTGCGAGAATATAAATTAAGCTTTTTATAACTGTTCCATTTTTCAAAGAAAAATGCTTTTCCATGCACCGGTACTTCGCCCCTCAGTAATGTCGTTGCCGGCAAACGAACAAGCTTTGCACAGGCAACATAGGTTGTCGTCAAAAATACAGCAAAACAGATTCCTGCTGTCAGCAGGGCTTCTTTCCATGCAAAGGTAAGTGCAATGCTTCCTATCAAAAAGTTGGGTTTAAAAATATGGAGCACCAAAATCTCCACAATAACTACGCTGGCAAGCCATCCGATCAAGATGCCGAGAACAGCGCACAACGTGTTGTATAGCATATAGTGTTTCAAGATTTCTTCGGAGCGGAATCCCAAAGCCTTTTGAGCGCCTATCAGATTTCTCTGCTCATCAATCATTCGTGAAATTGCTGCATGGCAGACAACAATCGCCACCAGCAAGAAAATAATGGACATCGAATAGCTAAGTCCAAAAATCCCGTCTACAATTGTTTTCACCCCTCGGATGTCTCCCACATCATTTCTGACAGAAACAATCCAGTCCTTCAGTTGAATATCCTCTGCTTTCTCAATAGCATCTGCAAGTTCTGACTTTGCACTCTGAAGTTCTTCCTGCGAGTCCTCCAGTTCGGCTTCTGCATCCTGTAGTTGCACCATAGCTTCCTGATAATTCGTGATTGAAGTCTTTAACGGAAGTGCTGCATTCCCATATTGTTCAAGCTGCTCCAATGCAAGATCGAGATCTGTTTCCAACCCCATAGCACGAAGATTTGCTTCAATCTCTCCAAGTGCCGTCTCCAGTTCTTTCTTGTTCTCATCAATCTGACTTATCCCGTCAGACAGTTCCTTTTCGCTGTCTGCTATCTCACTCTTTGCACTTTCTATTTCAGACTGAGCGTCATCTGTAAGCGATGAATAACGAAGCTCTGCACGCTCCTGCCCAAGTGCATCAACCTTCTCTTTGAAGGCAGCTTCCTGCTCTTTATAAGCATCTGAAAAATAATAGAATTCGTCCAATGCATTATTCTTTACATAAGCTGTGGTGAAGCAATCACTGTAATAGGAGGAATCAAATGCATCCTTTGTAAGCATTATGTAGTAGGAAGCCGCTCCCAGTCCTGCTGAACTTTTCCCGCGGGCATCCTGTATTGTCGCACAGCAGAAAAACGGTTCATTTATAATTGCTGTGACACAGAATGTATTCGAAACAAAATTCCCATCGTGCTCCAGTGTAATTTCGTCTCCGATCTGTATCCCCTGCTCACTGGCAAAAATCTGCTCAATTGCAGCCTCATCAGGAGCAGTTGGAAGAGTTCCCTCTATGACAACCGGATCATTCATTTCACTGCATAGAGAGCGAGCCTGTATTGTTATTCTCTCACTTTCACTGTCCATGAGCGCCATTGCAGAGTAACCACCCTCTACGGCATCTACTTCATCCCAGCCTGCAATTGCTTCAATATCCTCCTGAGTAATGCCATTTGCACAGGTGATCTCCAGTGACTCCAGATGGTTTGATACAAAATAGCGATCTGTCTCTTTCAAGATTGCATTCGCTGAGGATTGAAGTCCCAGAAAAATTGCAATACTGGTTGCCGCTATAAATGCAACTGCAAAAAAAGAAACACCACTTTTCTTGATCGTTCTAAGCAGATATTTATTCTTGGCTTTTCCTTTTACCATACTAACTCCTTTGCGCTTGCAGGATGCCTGTTTACAATCACTTCCGCAACAACTCCACCCTTCATGCGAATCACACGATTGGCCATTTTAGCTATTTCTTCATTATGGGTAACCATCAAAAGAGTGGTGCCGGATTTAATTACCTCTTCCAGAACTGTCAGTACCTCTATACTTGTCTCATAGTCAAGCGCAGCCGTCGGCTCATCTGCCAGAATAATTCTCGGTTTTTTCACCAGTGCCCTGGCTATTGATACTCTCTGTTGCTGACCACCGGACATCTGCGCCGGATAATTCTCTTTACGCTGTGCCAGACCCACTCGTTCCAAAGCCTCAGATGCATCCATGGGGTCTTCACACAATTCCCCAATAAATTGCAAATTCTCCTCAGCGGTCAAGGTAGGCATCAGATTATATGCCTGAAAAATAAACCCTACAGAATGTCTGCGATACTCTGTCAAGGTCTTCTCATCTGCTTTGGAGTAGTCATTTCCATCAAAGAGAAAGGTTCCAGTGGTAAGCTGATCCATACCGCCTATGATATTGAGCATTGTGGATTTTCCACAACCGGATTCCCCCAATATCACAAGGAATTCACCTTCTCTGATATCAAGATTGACTCCCTTTAGTACCTGAAGCTTATTCTCTCCTGTACCAAAGGTTTTTGTGACATTTCTCAATGAGATAATTGACTTCCTGCTCTCTGCAAAGCCCAGATTCAATCCCCGGCCGTCCACTGCAATCGCAGTCAGCATTGCCAGGTTTTCACATAAATTGATATCCTCATCATTGTACAGCGAACCATCTTTTTTATTGATGATCTGAATGCAGCCGATTACTTCATATTTGTTCACAAGAGGGACACAGATCATACTCTTTGTCACAAAACCCGTAACACTGTCAAAGCGTCCTGCCCACCTTTCATCTTTCTGGCAATCTTTGACTACGGTAGACTTTCCCTCTTTTACTACCGTTCCTGCAATTCCCTCTCCAAGTTCCAGACTAAGGCCTGTCAGGTCTGCACCGCCGATCCAGAAAGAGGGATATATTCTTTTATCTCCCGAAACATTGTAGAACCAGATCGTACCTGCCTCTGCGCCAACAGCCTTTACCACTTCCCCCAGACTGGCGCGCAATGCTTCTTCCAACGATTCTGCTTTCTGAAGTAAGGTAGTAATTTCCCAAACCACCTGTGTGTATCCGATTTTCATTTTCTGTTCACTCATTCCGCCACCTGCATATCCTGCTTTACCCTTTCCGACAAATTACTAAATAACCGCCAAAAATCCTTATACACATTTCCCATAATATTACATAATTAAAATAATTATATTGAAAAAAATGGCAGTTGACAATACTTCAAGGGCATAAATAAAAGAGCACCGGAATCAGTGATTCCCGATACTCTTTTTATCATGCTTATTTAACAGTATCCTACGATTTGCTCCGGAACAATCGTTTTACCGTTTCATAAGCCAGTTTAGGCCTTCTGTATTCGTCGACAACACCCTTATTGTTCATGGTTCTCGGTCTTGTCCCGAACCAGCTGTCACACACTCTGCAATCGCAGAACTGCCAGATGTAAATGCCGTTGCAGCCTTCCTGTTCAAATACGGCAGTGATCTGCTGTTCCAACGCGTCTGCCTGATATTCCTCCGACCATTTTACATGGGAGGGAGTTCGGTATCCGTAAATAGCTCCTGCTCCGATTTCTGTAACCAGAAAAGGTTTCTCTGCTCCCCGGGTGTCCGTCTGTATCCAATTGTAAAGCTCATTTAAATACTCTTTTACCGGTGTATCATGATACCATTTGGGATAGATATTGTAAGACACCACTTCCGGATATCCAAAGCAAATATCTGTCTTAAACTGGCAGCTGGCGGAAGAACGGGGACGGGAGTCATCTAATTCCCGAATCAATGCATATTGGGCTTCATAACATTTTTTCCCGTACTCCGTATGGCTGGCGCATTCATTTAAAATGCCCCATATATAAATTGACGGATGATTGTAATGGGCTGTGATCATTTCGCGGATACAATCCTCGCACTGACGCTCAAAGTTGGGATTGCGCATATTTTCTTCCGATAAACCTCTTGCGTGATTTTCCTCCCACACAAGGATGCCCTGCTCGTCACATAAATCAAGGAAGATCTCGTCATTGGGATAATGTGACGTCCTGATGGAATTCGCCCCCAGGTCCTTCGCAAGCAACAAATCGTATTGGATAGCAGCAAACGGTAATGCACACCCAAACTGCGGATGATCCTCGTGGCGGCAGAATCCCTTGATATATATTTTTTTGCCGTTAAGCAGAATGTTCTTGCCGCTTATGCTGATTACACGAAATCCCACCCGGTCAATTAGGTCATCGATTTCTTCCCCTTTGCTATTCTGCAAAACAGCATTCAAATAATATAGCTCAGGCTTTTCAGGTGACCAGCTTTGTACACCGGGGCAAGCAAGCTCTTCTG
>SAMEA3663296__coassemble_475_pt1 | contig 15657 bp, 9 predicted proteins | sample SAMEA3663296__metabat2_high_PE_002 | metagenome-assembled genome bin SAMEA3663296 (sample SAMEA3663296) | pig gut metagenome | biome: pig gut; feature: pig-associated habitat; material: faeces | place: China | collected 2013 | reverse complement strand
ACCAAGCGACGCCGAAGGCGGCATTTGGTTTTCCTGCGCTATTAACGAGCAAACCAAGCGACGCCGAAGGAGTAAAAGTGAAGCTATATTTTGTAAGACATGGTGAGACAGACTGGAATTTGGAAAGCAAAATTCAAGGCCGTAATGATATTCCATTAAATACAACCGGAATCAGCCAGGCAGAACAATTGGCGATGACATTAAAAATGAGTGAATATGATATCAAGGCAATCTATTCAAGCCGGCAAAAGAGAGCATTGGTAACGGCTGAAATTGTCGGAAAGGCATTGGGAATACCACCTGTGGTAAAGGATGGCTTACAGGAGATGTCCCTGGGAAGCTGGGAGGGTCATACCTGGCCTCAGGTCAGAGAAATATTTGCGGATGAATACCAAATCTGGTACAAAAATCGCAGATATCAGGTGCCGCCGGGAGGTGAGTCCTATCAACAGCTGCTTGACAGACTGCTGCCGGCGCTTTCACAGATCATGGAAGAGACGGAAGGAAATGCTTTGATCGTGACACATAGCGCCATAATAATGACACTTATGTCATATATATATGATACACCCTTTGAAGATATGGCCAAAAACTATAAAACCGGAAATACGGGAATCGTGGAGCTTGAAAAAGAAGAGCTGTACAAGAAAATATATCATAATTAATGCAAGGAAATAAAGAGATGAAAAATGTGAATGTGGCAAAAACGATCCGGAAAATAAACTGGGCATTGTTACTTTTTTCTGCAATATTCTCTGTGATGCTGATTGTCAGCCGTCATGTGATCTATACACCGGACGGAACAAATCTGGAAAATACTTTCGTGACAGATTTTTCAATACTGGACGGAGCAGGGTTTTGCGTCCTGCTGCCTTTGATCTATGTGGCAGTAAAAGGGCTACTCTTTCTGCTCCGGCAGATTTCCGGAGTGTTTTTTCAAGAGAAAAGGAAAGCGAAAAAATATGTGTTTGTGCTGTTCTTCCTTTTGATCATGCTTTTATGGCTGCCTTATCTGCCGTCCTATTGGCCGGGCGGAATCTATTCAGACACAGTTGACTCTATCAGAATGGCGTTGGGACAGGATGCTTTGGATAACCACAATCCTATCCTGTACACGTTACTCTGGAGGCTGATGTTCTTTCTGACCGGTGCCTTCCGGGGAGAGACAGAGTACTATGGGCTGGAGCTGTTCACGGTGGTTCAGCTTGCAGGGATGGCTCTTTTAATGGCGGGTTTTGTCTATTGGTGCTACAGAAAAGGATTTCATAAATTATTTATTGCCTTTATGCTTCTGATCATAGGCATTTTTCCTCTGTATCCTTTTTATGGGATTTCGCTGTGGAAGGACACGATTTTCAGTCTTGTGGTGTTTTTATTTTCCGTATTCCTCTATCAGACGTTTTCCATGAAGAAAACAGAATTGTCGTGGATGGAACTTGCAGCCTATTGCCTGTTTAGTCTTTTGCTGGTTTTTCTTAGAAATAACGGCATATATGTCATGATTTTCTGTGCAGTACTGATCGTGCTGATCTGTCTTAAAAAACAAAAGATGACTGCAATGAAAATTGGAATTGCTTCTCTGGTGATAGCAATTGGTTCTCTGGTGATACAGGGACCTGTCTATGATGCAAAGGGCTATAACGTAGACCGGACGGTGGAGAGCATGGGGATTCCCATCCAACAGGTTGCCTATGTCCTTTCTACGGATGGTGCAGTGGAGGAGGATGAACTTGCATTTATGGAGCAGATCATGCCACTGGAAAACTGGAAAGCGTTGTATGAACCTACAGTGGTTGACTATATTAAATTTGACCCCACCTTTGACAGACGGTTTTTCCAGGAGAACAGCAGGGAATTTACCGGACATTATCTTCATATGATGCTGCAAAACCCGGTGAAAGCATTAAAGGCCTATGCACTTGCCACCATTGGATTCTGGGATATCAGCCGGGGCTCGGCATCGGCGTATATCTGCAATTTCCATTTCAGCAATTCCGGCTATGTTATGAGTGACTATTTTGATTATTATACGGGGCTTTCCTTTAGAGAACTTGTGGAGCCGCGGGAATATATCAGCGCTGCACTTTGGGCCTGGCTGCTGCTTCTCTGTATCAGCATTTGTATACAGAAACGGTATTTTACAGGTTTGATTGCGTTGCTTCCTACGTTGGGCGTATGGCTTTCCATTATGGTAGCGACACCACTGTCATTTTCTTTCCGATATGTATATTCCCTGTTCCTGTGTGCGCCGATTTACCTGATCGTAGCCTTGCGGGCGTGTCGGGAAACAGCGCAGAAGGAGCCGACAGAAGCGGAGGCAGAAGCAGCGGAAAATGCAAGGCCGGAAGAGCCGATAATAGTGGAAGAAGTGGAGCAGAAACATTCATAGAGGAGATCAAGGAGGAGAATGGAATGAAACTGGGAGCATTGGAAGCGGGTGGAACAAAAATGGTGTGTGCCATTGGGGATGAGACGGGAAAGATTTACGAGCAGATTTCCATCCCCACAAGGACACCGGAGGAAACGGTTCCTGAAATGATCGATTATTTTAAGAAGGCAGGAGTGGAGGCACTTGGAATTGGCTGTTTTGGTCCGATTGATCCTGACAGAAGTTCGGCTACCTATGGATATATCACCAGCACGCCTAAGCTGGCATGGGCAAATTACAATATCGTAGGGACTTTTGAAAAAACGCTTGGCTGCCCGGTAGGCTTTGACACAGACGTTAACGGTTCTGTTCTTGGAGAGGTCACCTTCGGTCAGGCAAAAGGGAAAAGCTGCGTTATCTATGTGACGATCGGAACCGGTGTGGGTGTAGGCGTTTACATAGAGGGAAAGCTGCTGCATGGGATGCTTCATCCGGAGGCAGGACATGTAATGATTCAAAAACGTGCAGACGATAGCTATGGAGGAAAATGTCCTTATCATAAGAACTGCCTGGAGGGAATGGCAGTGGAGGAGCGTTGGGGACAAAAGGCGATTGCATTGAAGGATCGGGAGGAGGTCTGGGATCTGGAGGCATACTATATTGCACAGGCGCTTTCCGGATATATTCTTACTTTATCTCCGGAGCTGATCATTTTAGGAGGCGGTATTATGCATCAGGAGCAGCTGTTTCCGATGATACGCCGCTATGTAACAGAAATGCTGAATGGTTATCTTAAGACAGAAGAACTGAAGGATATGGAGCATTACATCGTCCCTGCCAGTCTTAACGATGATCAGGGAATTATGGGCGCTCTGGAGCTTGGAAGAAGAGCACTGAAAAACTGCTAGAAGCGCAATGGAAGAAAAGGAACTATGAAACAGCTGGTGGTAGGAATACTGGCCCATGTGGATGCCGGAAAAACAACTTTATCGGAAGGAATGCTCTATACCTGCGGCAGTATTAGGAAGCTGGGGAGGGTTGACAGGAAGGACGCCTTCTTGGATACCTACAGTCAGGAAAGGGAACGTGGGATTACGATCTTTTCCAAGCAGGCAATGCTGACGATGGGAGATACCAGTATCACTTTGCTGGATACACCGGGACATGTGGACTTCTCAGCGGAGATGGAACGCACCCTGCAGGTGCTTGATTATGCAATCCTGGTGATCAGTGGAAGCGATGGTGTGCAGGGACACACGCATACCTTGTGGAAACTGTTAAAGCGCTATGAAATACCGGTATTTCTTTTTGTCAATAAGATGGATCAACCGGGAACCGATCAAAAGGTATTGCTTTCAAATTTGAAGGAGCAGCTTGGAGAGGGCTGTATTGATTTCACGGACAGGGAAACGGAACAGTTTTTTGAGGAAATTGCTGTCTGCGAGGAAGAAGGCCTGAACGAATTCCTGGAAAGCGGTCGTGTGTCGCAGGATACGATCAGGTATCTGATCAGTAAGCGGAAGGTTTATCCCTGTTTTTTTGGTTCTGCCTTAAGACTTTTCGGTGTGGAGGAGCTGCTGAAGGGGCTGGACGAATTTACGCTGGAGCAGTGTTATCCGGATGTGTTTGGGGCACGGGTGTTTAAAATCACAAGGGATGCACAGGGAAATCGGCTGACCCATATGAAAATCACCGGCGGAAGCCTGAGAGCGCGAGAGAACCTTGACGGAACAGACAGAAGGAAGGAAAACTGGGAGGAGAAGGTCAATCAGATCCGGATCTATTCAGGCGAAAAATTTGAAACGGTAAACGAGGTGAAGGCCGGAAGCATCTGTGCGGTGACCGGATTGACGAAGAGCTGGTCCGGTGAAGGACTTGGATTTGAGGAACAGGTCATTCATCCTATTCTGGAGCCTGTGATGAGCTACCGCATGATACTGCCGGAGGGATGTGATGCGGCAACCATGCTGCCCAAGCTCAGACAGCTTGAAGAGGAAGAACCGCAGCTGCATATTTTATGGGACGAACAGAACAAGGAACTGAAGGCTCAGCTCATGGGTCAGGTTCAAATGGAGATCCTGAAAAATCTGATACAGGAAAGATTTGGGGTCCCGGTGGAACTGGGAACCGGAACCATTGTCTATAAAGAGACGATTGCAAATGTGGTGGAAGGAGTAGGGCACTTTGAGCCATTACGGCATTATGCGGAGGTGCATCTTCTTCTGGAGCCCGGAGAGCCGGGGAGCGGAATCATGATTCATTCCAGCTGCAGCACGGACATGCTGGATCTGAATTGGCAAAGGCTTGTTATGACTCACCTGGAGGAGAGGGAGCATCCGGGAGTCCTTACCGGTTCGCCTATTACGGATTTAAAAATTACACTGGTTTCGGGCCGGGCACATCAGAAGCATACGGAGGGCGGTGATTTCAGGCAGGCAACTTACCGCGCGCTTAGACAGGGGCTGATGCAGGCAGAGAGTATCCTGCTTGAGCCCTGGTATGAGTTTTGCCTTTCCCTGCCCCGGGAGACAGTAGGAAGGGCTATGACGGATCTGGAAAAGCAGAAAGCGGAGTTTGAGCTGGAGCAGAGTGAGGACGGAATGGCGGTGCTGAGAGGAATTGCACCGATGTCGGAAATGCAGGATTACCAGCGGGAAGTCATGGCATATACCAGGGGAAGAGGACAGCTGACGTGCAGTCTGAAGGGATATTTCCCCTGTCATAATACAGAAGAAGTGCTTGCGGTGCATCCATATGATCCGGAGCGTGATACGGAAAATCCGTCAGGCTCGGTATTCTGTGCCCACGGAGCCGGTTTTATTGTGGAGTGGGATCATGTGCCGGAATATATGCATCTGGAAAGCGCTCTTGCGGGAAATGCCCGACCGGAGTCAGATTGTCCGGAGACGATATGGAAAGACGGATCCGGAAGGGTACAGGGCGTTCGTCCCAAGGAAGCCGGTAGAAAAAAACACAGTGATCTGTGGCTGGGGACGGAGGAAATCGATTCTATTCTGCGCAGTGCCTCCCATGCCAACAGAAAGGAAGACAGAAATACCGGAAGGGAAGGCTGGAAGCGGCGAGGAAGCCGGGAGACAACTTACCCGGAGCAGGAGACCAGAGTATTTAGGCCTGCAGAAAAGAAGGAGCAGTACCTACTGGTAGACGGCTATAACGTTATCTTTGCCTGGGAGGAACTGAAAGAGCTTGCACAGATTAATTTGGACGGAGCAAGAGGAAAGCTTTTGGATATTTTGTGTAATTACCAGGCAGTGAAGAAGTGTAATCTGATTGCCGTGTTTGATGCTTACCGCCTGGAGGGCCATCAGACAGAGGTGTTGGATTATCATAATGTACATGTGGTATATACCAAGGAGGCAGAGACGGCAGACCGGTATATTGAGCGGTTCGCTCATGAGAATGCTAAGAAATATGATGTGACAGTCGTCACCTCCGACGGGCTTGAACAGATTATTATTGTCGGAGAGGGCTGCCATCTGGTGTCCTCAAGGGAGTTTGAAAAGGAGGTGGCGCTTGCTGCCAGACGAGTCCTTGAGGAGTTTCAAAGCGGGAACCATGAGGGGAGCCGTTCCTTGCAATATGTTTTATCGGAAGAAAAAGCCGGCGATTCTGCTACCAGCGCTCCCAGAACAGATAGATTACCGTAATAAAGGTAAGGATCGTAACAATACCGGCATTGATGATATGCATGCAGATTGGCGCCGCTTTGGACAGCTTATTTGAAATAGCAGGTGCTTCTAAATAGTATTTGTTGCCCAGCCCGAGCGCAATGCAAATATATACCAGGCAGATCGCTACATAGCGGAAATCACTGCTGCAGGTATAGGGATAAATAATTACGAAGGCAGCAAAGGAAATCAGCATGATGATATAACCGGCCAGTAAAAAGAGAGAAATCTCTCTGTCTGTTCTCCTATCCAGAAGAACTGCAAATAAAAGAACAACCGTTATGATTCCGAAGACCACGGCCAGAAGGAAGGTGATCTGGCACAAAACCAGGAGAATGTCCGGCAGGTCAGTCGGGTACTCCTCTGCAAACAGGGAGGTATGGAACATGATGACCCAGGTATTGCAGCAAGCCTTGGCACTGATTGGATGGAACGGAAAAGCAAAATTCCAGTCAGCAAGAGAGGGAATGCCAAGTCTGCTCCAGAGCGAAAAGGTTTCCGTATACATGGGAGAGGTTTCTCCGGGAACCGGAACACCGGGCTTTTCTCCGAAGCGAACCAGGTTTCTCACAATCCAGGAAAGACCGATCGGAATGACGATCACTGCAAAAATACAGTAATTCTTAATCCAATTCAATATGGCTTTTTTGTCCTTGGAGCGGATCACGCCGACAAAGTGCTTCAGGAAAATGATACCGAGCGGAATGGCGAGCACTGCCGAGTTTAGCTTGGTGATCATGCCGAAGCCTATGTAAAGAGCCAGACGGATCAGACCGACGAGATTCTTGTTTTGCATCCAACGGATCGATTCCAGAATAATCAGACACATAAATAGAATCGTCAGCATGTCATTGTTGACACTTCCGGCCATAACTATGGTAGCGGGATGGAATACCATGAAAGCAAGACCGATGTAAAGGCCGTTTCCTTTTATGTCGAGAGCCTTCAGGATTTTCCATGTGACACTCATACACAGGCAGGAGTACAGCAGGGTAACGATCTGCAGATTCTCAAAGGCCAGCTCCTCAGAAACACCAAGCCAGATATTGATCTGAAGCCAGATGTAAGAGACGATATGATGGAGCGGAGGATGATAGTAGGCAAACAGCTCATAGGGATTGATGTCCGGAAGCTTATGGAACTTGTAAATGTATTCTATGTAGCCGATGTGACCGGGATTTACAAAATCCGTGCCCATGCCGGTGTAAGCGCCTGCATCATGCTGACGCTCGTAAAGACCGGACAGCAGAACATATCCGCAGCGAAGCAGGACTCCCAGCAGGATCATCATAAACACAATGGTATTTTCAGTGAGACGCCCTGAAAGCTTCAGGTAAATCATCCCACCCAGATAACACAAAAACAGGCAGGAAAGCACCAGTATCTTTGTGTAATGGGTCGTATAAAAAAAGCTGCTGCCCTGCAGGATTGCAATCAGAAGGCAGGAAATAAGAATCGTAAGAGTGATTCCCCGACTGGTCTTTTTCATTGGTAGTTCCTTTCTTGGTTAGTATACGGAAGTGACGTTCGTAATCTCATTGTTTTCTACCCGGAAGCTCCAGATAGAATGACCGGGCAGCCGGTGTTCTGTCAGGTACCAGGTATCCTCAATCTGTGTAATGTAGTAGGGGGTACCGCCGCCAATAAAGTTGCTGTATACATCCTCATAGTTTCCGGAGGCAAGATCCTTTAAATCCTTTACCCGTATCATGGTAGCATAATCCTGATTGCCGGAAATGTCGGTAGAGATAGTGATATAGTAGTAATCTCCGATAGGGGTGAGCTGGATCATTCCCGCAAGCTGATCGGGAACCGGATATTCCTTCTGAATCTCAAAGCTGTACAGATCGGCCTCGATGATACTGGAATTGCCGGATACAAAGTAAATGCAATCTTCCACAATGGTAAAGGAACGGACATAGACATTGTTAAGGGACGGAATCCGGCGCACTTCGGTAAGATACATCCGGGTATCCTGCTCAGGATGGCGGAACAGATACATTTCGCCGCTCTGGGAGCTCCAGGCATAAAAGGTATCCGTATAGTCGTCATAAACAATATAATGCGGTCTGTTTCCGACAGCAGTAAATTCCTGTGTGGGAACAAAGATCTCTGTTCCGTTTTCGTTTACATCCTTTTCCATGACCAGAATCCGGTTGTTTTCCGTGTCGTCAATCAGGTAGACCAGCCCATCACTTGCAAGAGTATGCCCCATGGTAATATCGTTTGTCATGAGCTGCCATTCATAGAGAGGATCGTCAAGGTTGTCGTGATAGATGACCTGATTATGGTAGCAGTCTACGATAAAGTAGTTGTTTTCCACCTTGGTAATATAGGTGGGAACGCTCAGCGAGGAAAAGGGATTGCTGGGAATGGTATTCAGACTTGCTTTATCAAAGGCAATCGGCTGGGAAGCTTCCAGATAATTTTCAGGTACATAGGGTGCTTCCGGTTCAGGCCTTGTATGGCCACAGGCTGTTAAGAAAAGCATAGTCCAAATGATGATAAAAAAAATACCTATTTTATTTATGAGAACTTTTTGACTTTGTAATATGGTTTTCATACAGCTATTGTAAAATTTTTCCCTGTTTTGTGCAATGCTTTTTTCTCGCGTTGAAAATCAAAGAAGGATGCCCTATAATAAAAATATCATTTGTGACAAAATACATAAAACTACGGTATGGGTTAAGAATTATGGGGGATAATATGGCACAATACAAGGAAAATCGTGAATTCAGGGTGTTGTCGGCAGTCGGAATCATTCTGGTTGTGGCAGGTCATCTGGGATACAATCTGTTTGATCTGGGAGGCTTGTTCCCTTACTATTCCTTTCATGTCTTTCTCTTTTTGTTTGTTTCGGGATATTTTTATAAAAAGGAAGCGGAGGAAAACATCCTTGGCTATCTGTGGGGGAAATGCCTGACGCTTATGCTGCCTTATTTTGTGTGGAATCTGTTTTATGGCATTCTGACAGAGCTTTTGCACGGGGCCGGTTTTTCCATCGGCGGAGAGCTTTCAATTAAAACACTGTTTTTATCCCCCTTTCTGGATGGGCACCAGTTCATGTATAATTTTCCGGCGTGGTTTGTGCCGGTGCTGTTTATGCTGGAGGTCATCAATGTGTTGATGAGAAAGGTGCTTTCCCTGTTACACTTAAATTACGAATGGTTGATTTTCGCGGGCTGTCTGGCAGCAGGAATCCTTACCGTATATCTGGCGATCGGCGGACATGTCTGGGGATATTATAAGCTGCCCGGAAGATTGCTCTTTATGATGCCGGGCTTTCAGATGGGAAGGATCTATCGCGAGAAACTGGAGCAGCATGATACACTGGAGGATGGCCCATACCTGTTGATCGTTATGGGGATCCAGGTTCTGATCACCATTTTTTGTGGCGGGCTTGCGTTCAGTGCTGTGTGGGTCACCAGCTTTTCCAGCGGGCCGGTTGTACCCTATCTGACTATTATGACCGGAATTGCCTTTTGGCTGCGGATTTCAAAAATTATATGCAGAATGCCATATTTATCCCGCAAAATGGTCTATATAGGAAGAAACACCTATGCGATCATGATGCATCATATTGCCGGCTTTATGCTGGTAAAAGGCTTTTATTATCTGCTGAGTATCCTTACTCCTCTCTGCAGGGAGTTTGATCGTGAATTATTTTTTAGTGAAGTGAACTTTGTATATCTTGCAGGAGGGTCAGAGGCAAGCAAGTGGATTTACCTGCTGGTGGGAATCGGATTTCCCCTGCTCATTGCTTGGATACAGCAGCAATGCGGAAATTGGATCGCACAGTATTTTGAAGATAAAAGGATACGCAAAAAAGAAAATTATGCCGGCCGGGAGGTTGACAAGTAATCATTTTCTATGCTATGCTAAGTCCACTTACCGCTTAGCATCCAATTGAAGGAAGGAATTGAGACAAGTGAACTGTCTGTGGAATTTCCACGGGCAGTTTTTTTGTACTATGGAAATGTAACAGGAAAGGAAGAAAAAAGATGAAGAAACGGATAATAAAGCGGAAGAGACAAATCGGAAGACAAGGAAAGAACAGGTATCGGAAGATGATCACAGTATTGGCAGCAGCTCTTACACTGAGCCTGTCAATGACGCTGGTGGTACACGGTGAAAACGGGAGCTCACAATTGCCCGAGGACAGCGACGAAACAGCTCCGAAAACGGTTATTACAGATATTTTTCATAAGCATATCGGAAATGCTTCCGCAGGAGGAGGCTGTTATCAGGATGCGATCCCACACATTCATCAGGGAAATGAGACAGATGGAGGGGCATGCTTTGGAAGGCCGGTCTATCATACGCATCAGGGTAATGCATCGGATGGCAGCGGCTGCTACAGTCAGCCGATGTATCATACTCATGACGGAGATGAGCAGTCAGGGGGAGCGTGCTATACCGCCATCTTACATGTGCATGAGGATGACTGCTATGAGGAGGCAATCTGTACAGTATATTATACAAAAGGAACTGTACTGGAAACCTTCACGAAGGATTGCTTTGAACATCCCCAGGCAACCTATGAGAGAGCAGAGGGAACCGCAACCCATAGGGATTGCGGCCTGGGAGCGGAAAGCATTGAACTTGAATATTGCCAGATCTGTGGTATTTATTCGCCCAGATATCACGGCTACCGGAAGCTGACCTGTGGGCTTGAGGAGGGCGCAGTGGAAGGCTATGAGCTCTCCTGCGGAAAGACAGAGCAGGATGTAGCGTATTATGAGACAGGGTGCGGGAAAGATGACAATAGTGTCGATTTTTACGCATGTACCTGCGAGAAACAGATTGAGGGCTATCGCAGAAATTGTGGATTGGAGGAAAGTGTTCCCTGTGGCAGGCTGATCGTTACAAATGAATCAAACGGAAAACAAAAGGAAACTGACATTAGCGTCAGAATACAGGACCTGACAGGAGGAAAGCTGATATTAAGTGAAGATCCCTTTATCTGGTATGATGCGGAAGGGAATCAGATCGGACAGGGGGAGAGGATCAAGGTTTCCGAAAACGGAACCTATGCAGTGGAAGTGAAACTGAAAAATGAGGATGTGGATGAGAGCGGACTTCACAGCAGAATTACGGTAGACAATATTGAGATGGGAATGGAAGAAGAAACACCAACGCCTGCAGGAGAAGCACCAACGCCCGAAAATAAACAGGAAACACCTGCGCCTGAGGCGGAAGAGGAAGCAGACCGGGAATTCGATAATGAAAATGAGGACGGAACTCCCTCGCCGGTACCTGCGGCTGTGCCGGACCCGGAAATCAAGGAACCGGATGAGGAAAGCGGAAATGCTACCGGAGGGGAGGAAAGCAGAGCAGGGCGTTTGGAGAACCGGGAGGAGGAGGCAACAGCATCTCCCGGGGCATCACCGCAGCGTTCCCCGGAAAAACTGAAAGCTATTGAAAAGACAAAAACATTGCCTGAACTGTCGGCGGTAAATGAGATTGCTATAGAGCAGGAAGAGGTAAGGCAGAAGGATGGAATCTTTGCCAATCCTGCGGTGAGACTGGTAACAATTGCTTTTGGAGCCTTTGCAGTAGTAGCAGGGATTCTTCTGCTTTTATGGTATTTGAAAAGAAGTGTAAGAATATACAATGATGACGGAGAAGGAAGGCTGCTTTATCTGGGCAGATGTATGGTCAGGCTGCAGGAGGATGGTTATGCAATTACTCTGACGGAACAGATGGTTGAGCGCGCCTATACCAACAGATACTGCATTAAGCCCGGACTTTTTCTGATCGGCAGAAAAGAGGGGGAGGAACTTCTGGTATGCAGTGATACCCAGAGAATTTCGGTATATCTCAGTCGGGAAATGATTGTGGTAATCGGCTAAAAAACCCTTGATTTTACACAATAAACGTATTAGACTCGTAGTGTTTAAATAAAATGTATATTTATGAATGAGGAAAAGTATTATGAAAAAATTATTAGCAGTATTACTGGCAACAGTAATGACAATGAGCCTGCTCACAGCCTGCGGTGGCAGCAAAACAGCGCAGACAACAGAGGCTGCAGACACAACTGAGACAGCAAAAGCTACAGATGCAACAGGTTCCCAGGCACTGGCTGACGGTGTGCTTACCGTTGGTACAAACGCTGAATTCCCTCCCTTTGAATATGTGAATGACAATGGGGAGCCGGATGGTTTTGACATTGCCCTGATCAAGGCAATCGGCAAGAAGCTTGGTGTGACCGTAGAGGTTGAAAACATGGAATTCGCTTCCCTGCTCTCTTCTACCGGAAGCAAGATCGATGTATCAATTGCAGGTATGACTGTAACAGAGGAAAGAAAGGAAAGCGTAGATTTTTCCGATTCTTATTATGAAGCAGTTCAGTATGTGATCCTTCCTGAAGGCTCTGAAATTGCAACAGCTGATGACCTCAAGAATAAGGCAATCGGTGTTCAGTTAGGTACAACAGGTGACTTTATTGCAAGTGATATCGAAGGTGCTACTGTTTCCCAGTACAACAAGGCTGTTGACGCAGTTAATGACCTGATTAACGGAAGAGTGGAGTGCGTTATCATTGATAAGAACCCGGCCCTGGTATTTGAAGAAAAGTTTGAAGGTCAGATCACTGCCATTGACGGTGCACAGTTCGCATTTGAGCCTGAACAGTATGCAATTGCAATGCCGAAGGGTGATGCAGCACTGGTGGAACAGGTAAATGCAGCTTTGGCAGAAATCAAGGCTGACGGAACCTTTGACAAACTGGTTAAGACTTATATTGAAGAGGAATAAGGCTTCGATAGTCTGTGCATTAATACACAGTTGAAAAGGTAAGGGCAAGCATCAAAGAGGACAGCATTTCATACAGAGAACCGGTGGTAATATCTATGGGTTTGTCATATGTAAAAGCGGGGTAGAAAAATCTAACCCGCGCATAAAAAATAAAAACAGCTCTCAGACTTTAAACTTGCTCCACTTCGAACAGGTAAAGTCTGAGAGCTTTATGAGTTTACTCCGGAAGACGGAGCACCGATGTGCCCAGATAAAACGGCAGTCCGAATACGAGAAAGTATACATATCGGAATTCGGTTGCAACCGGTGTGGCAAGCATTACGGTAAGGAAAAGAGCGACTGTGGGCAGATAGAGAATGAGTTTCTTTTTTTCTCTGCGGATAAAGGTGCTGCCGATACAGAAGATCAGTACCCAGAGCGCTACGCCCATGCTCCAGAGTGTGCCGTAAAGAGGAAGCATGCTTCCCAGCTTGATGGCAATTTCTTTTCCCTTTACAACCAGAGGGCCGCCTATTAATGGAGTGTGGGATACGCCGAGACTGGTAGCACTCACACCCTCTGCTTCTGCCACCAGGTAAAAGGAATCGGGATACCAGTATCCGTAGGTCTGATGGATATAGGCCTTCAGATAATCTCCGGGATAAGCAAGGCCGAGCTGGATCCATAGCTTTAGAAATTCTCCCTTGTGTTCCGCCAGATACTCCTGATTACCGGCACGGACAAGCTCCTTGATGTTGTCGGCAAAAAAGGGATCATACAAATCCTTGATATAGGTCAGATCAACCACATTTTCAATGAGTGTGCGCTGCTCCTGTGTCAGAGGACGGTCATTGCAGACGACTGCAGTGATCTGCTGCATGGGGATTGAAAGGGATTCGATCAGATCCGGCTGTGACACGGAAAGAGAATTCATCACAGGATATTTAACAATAACCGCAACGGCAAAAACTCCGATCAGTACCGGAATAACTGTTTTGGCTTTCCTGCGGAAATAGAACAGCAGAAAAGGCAGGCAAAGCAGGAAGGCATACCAGCCGTTGGAGCGGAAAAGACACATCACGAGTCCTGAGATTCCCATGACAATCAGCGAAGAGATTGTTGTTTTTTGCAGAAGGCGGAGCATGGAACAGCCAAAGAAGAGAATCCCGGCAGCAAATAGAATATCCTTCCATACCGTCACTGAAAATACTGCATGGTAGGGAATCAGCGCATAAAACAAAGTGATGATAAAGCAGGGAAGGAATTTCAACTGATATTGTCGCAGCGTACCAATGAGATAGCTTACGGCAAGTGCCAGCATACATAGCTGGAAAAGGGTATAGAAGGACATGGCTACCACCATATTGCCGGTAATTTTATAGCCTATATTGTAAAATAATCCGATCAGCAGAGTATGCATGAAAGGGTGATGATTGCTGTAAGGAACCACATGGAGCACCTGCTCCAACTGATTGATGCTGTCCGGTGTCATGATGCCCGGATATTGATACAGGAAGTAGGGAAGCCAGCACAGAACGCAGAGAAGAAAGGCACACAATGCCGGATGCTTCTGATAAAAGAAAACAATTTTACCTGCAGGGATATTCAGCCATTGGCAATGGCGAAGCCGGAAGATGGGAAGGGCGGCCTCAGAATTTTCCGTAAACAACAAAGCATTCACCCACTCTTTGTCGCAGGTATAGGAAAAAAGTAAAAGCACCAGGTTATAAAACAGAACCAGAAAACCAATCAGAACCGCAGTGACAATGCCGATGCGGAACAGGGGATTGGTGAGATCCTCCACATAATAGGTGTAATCCACGGCCATATAGAGTGCTGAAAAAATGACGGCAATTACAAAGGAGATTATCGAAGTGCGCCCGGAATATTCGAAGCCGGATCTTGACAGACGGATATCAATATGGCGGAAAAAGAAAAAGCAGAGGAGAAAAAACACCAATGTCAGGATGTTTCCAACCTCCATCCGGCTTGCCATCATCAGAGCCCAGGTGGCAAAAAAGCTTTGAATGGATTTAATCAGTAAATTGTTTTTGGTTTTGATACGCATATGAGGACTCCCACTAAGCTTTTTCTTGTGCTATAATACTAAAAATACTATAGATGAAAGCAGTCCGGTTGTCAATAAATGCGGGAAGGGAGATCACATGGTTACAATTACCCTTTGTATGATCGTGAAGAATGAAGAAAAGGTTCTTGAAAGATGTCTTGAGAGCATCCGGGACCTGATGGATGAAATTATCATTGTAGATACCGGTTCAACGGACCGGACGAAGGAAATTGCAGCAAAGTATACCGATCAGATTTTTGATTTTGAATGGGTCAATGACTTTTCCGCTGCCCGGAATTTTGCCTTTTCCAAGGCCACCTGCGATTACATTTATTCCGCTGATGCAGATGAGGTCGTGAGTAAGGAAAACCATGAAAAATTCCGTCTTTTGAAGGAAACACTTCTGCCGGAGGTTGAGATCGTGCAGATGTATTATGGCAATCAGCTCTTAAACGGTACGGTCTATAACTTCGACAGAGAGCTTCGTCCCAAGCTGTTTAAAAGGCAGCGCTCCTTTCAGTGGATCGAACCGGTACACGAGACGGTGCGGCTGCTTCCGGTGGTTTTTGACAGTGAGATTGAGATCACCCATCTGCCGGAAAACAATCATTCCGGCAGAGATATCCGGATATTTGAGAGGATGATACAGCAGGGGGAGAAATTGTCTGAACGGCTGTTTACCATGTATGCTAAGGAAATTCTGATTTCCGGCAGCCGGGAGGAGCTTAGGCGGGCGGAAGCCTATTTTACCCAAATTGCGGAAGAGAGCGGAACGAAACCGGAGCAGATGAAGG
>SAMEA3663296__coassemble_474_pt1 | contig 15665 bp, 15 predicted proteins | sample SAMEA3663296__metabat2_high_PE_002 | metagenome-assembled genome bin SAMEA3663296 (sample SAMEA3663296) | pig gut metagenome | biome: pig gut; feature: pig-associated habitat; material: faeces | place: China | collected 2013 | reverse complement strand
GAAACCTGGGGTTCATCAGGCACCGTAACTTCCGTAAGCACCTGAGTTGTAACGTCAGTATTGGTAGCAGTTACTGTCGATACAGTACGTTCATATTTACCTAAAGTTTCACCGCGTGAAATTTCAGTCCACCCTGGGCCAGGACCTATCCAATACTCCGTTTCTGTCTGCTCAACTATCTCCGTTAGCACATCTGTCTCTGTCACCGTTACCGTTGTCACCCACGATGCCACGGTTCTTGCCATTGCCTCAATGGTACCGCTTCCGTACCCCCAAATCAGTATCACTGCCAGTACCGGTGGTAATGCCAGTTTCAAAATCCTTTTCATATTCATACTCCTTCCCCTTTACCCTACTTTTTATACCTCACATACTTGAATTTGTTCCTACCGCTTCGATGGTGTAACATCAACACCATTATCTGTTTTTATCTTATGTTCTTCATTTCTATAATATTGTACATTACTGCAAACAAAAAATCAATGACGTGCGTGAAATTTAAAAATAACAAAATTGCATTCTGCAAGGAACTCACTCCACCCCATTCAGGATTCTTGCAATCTGCTCCGGATCGGCATCCGCCGGTATCTCAAAGGAGCCTGACCGGATGCGCTTATCGTATCCGTTTTCACACAGGAAAGTGTCAAAGCTTGTAGCGGATGCGATCAGCCCCGCTTCCTCAAGGCGCTTGCAGACGGTATAGGAACCATCTCCTTTTCTCACTTCTATGGTAATGCTTTCCTTATTTGCTGTGGATACCGGTTCCGTTTCAGTCGCAGCTACATTTTCACTTAATGTATTCTGATCGGAAGCCTCCTCCTCTGAAGCATCTGCTTCCCGAAGATTCTCCTCAAGACTCATTGTTTCCTGCTCCTTAGCCTCCTGCGTATCCTCTGCCGACTGGGGCTGATTCATTTCGGGTGACTGATCCGGTTCCGGGGACTGATTTTCCTCCTGCGGCACCGGCTTGGCTGTCTCCTGCACATCTGATACAGGTTCATCCTTCTCCTGCTGTTCCTCCTTTTCAGGGAGGTTATCTTTCAGTGTTGTGCCCGCCTCCACCATGCCGAGTTCACTTGCCCGTGCTTTTATTTCTTTGTCACTTAAGGACTCCTTTTTTCCGCCCAAAGAAACTCCCATAATGAGCGCAGTCACCACAATGCCGACTCCGAGTCCTCTCAGATAGTATTTCAGATTCATTCTTTTTCCTCTATTCCCAAATGCTGCAATCGTGTGATTCTATTGTCCCTCGAACAGATCAATGACCAGCTTTACCTCTCCGATTCCAAGTCCAAGCTCCTTGGCAATCGCCATGTTGGATTTTCCTTTTTTATGAAGCTCTAAAATTCGGTCATTGCTGTTTCGCCCGCCGGTCCTTCCTGACGCATTTAAAGTTACCTCAACCTCAGCTTCTGCAGCTTTTGTCTGTGGCTCCTTGTCGGTTTCCTCTGTCACCTTCACTGCTTTTGCCGCTCTGGGTCTTCCTGCAGACTTTTTCTGAGGCAATTCTGTCTCCGTCTTCCCTGCATTACTCTCCTCCGGGGGCTGGTAGATCACCTCCACCTTCCTTGCCTTGATCGGGACAAAATCTGCTGCTTCTGCCGATTCTTCTGCGTTTAAAGGCTGTTTCTCTTTTTCCTTTGTAACAATTTCTTCCGTCTCCTTAGCAACCGCTTCAACCTCTCTTACTGCCGTCTCGGCCTCCCTTGCAACTGCCTCGACATCCTTCACGGTCTGCTTTACTTCACTGACCTTTTTGGAAGCTTCCGTCACTGTGGACTTTAGATTTTCATGCTTATCATTCAGCATGTCATACAGGAACACAACCTCCTTGTGATTTTTATTGATTTCTTCAAGGACTGTATCCGAATACTCGTTGACCGCAAGCATCTTTTCATTGGTAAGTCGATCCATAGACCGTTCGGTCTTTTCCATGGCATACGTGATCGTCTCATCAACGATATCGCCTATTTTTGACTTTGCTTCCTCCACTTCCCTGTCTACCAGTTCTCTGATAGCTTCTTCATCAACTTTTTCACTCTGTGCAGTATCGTTCCCCTTTCCGGCAGGAAGCAGAAAGCTCCCAATAAAAACGATAATTCCAAGCACAATAAGAACAATTTCCATTACTCCCATATTTTCACCCGTATACCAATCAGATTTTGATGTCAAAGCCGCCCTGACCTTTCAGGAACACCCTTCCATCCTTTTCCTTTTCTTCTCTTTTCCGATTTTTCCCGCCATCACCGGAGTAACTGCCGTTTCCTTTTTCTTTCGCGTCGTACTTCTTTCCTTCATTTTCGGCGCGATCTCCCTGATGTACCTGTCTTAATCTGTTATCGACCGTTTTATCAAACTGACGTTGGAAATTTGTCTGATCAACCACGCCCTTGTTATCTTCATTCTGCTTGATTGTCGTAAAATCCTGTGCTCTTGTTACCTGCCCTTGAAGTTCCACTCTGCTGATTGTCATAAGAATCTCCTTTCATCAGTCTTTGTTTCCTTTATATCCTATAATGCTGTCATTTTTACATCACCCTGTGACTTAACAAATTTACAATAGGACATACTGTTCTTTACCACCATCGAAACATCTGCAATACAGATTCTAGTACCACTGAAAACCTCTCCGGTGACTTCCACTCTGGCATTTGCACTTTCATCCAAAATTGTCTGGAGTGACTGCATCTCCTTCATGCAAGTCTCCTGTTCCTGCTGTTTTGACTTATGTGTCTGAAGCAGTTCCTGGAAATATTTCACCTGTTCCGGTTTCAGTTTCACTCCCTGAGAAAGCTTTTGCGCTGTGGAGGTCAAGACCGGAGATATGGAATCCATTGTCTTTTTATTTTCGATTATCAGCTTCTGTAGCTGCTGCATCCTGCTTTTTACTTCAGGGTCCGCTCCCACCTCAACAGTGGTATCCGCTCCCATAGGAGAACCAAGTGTTTTCACCTGGATCAAATTGGTGGCACACACCCTTCCCCCCGTGATAAATCCCTTTTTCCCACTGACCTGGATTTCTGTTCCTGCCATCACTTCACTGTGCAGAATCGATTCTGTGGAGACATACCCACCGGCAGACACCTTGGCATTTTCAATGAACTTGGCAATCACGTTACCGCCTGCCTTCAGCGTTCCCTTCACCATGCCATTCATGCCCCTGGCAATAATGATATTTCCTTCTGCTTCCAGATAAGCTCCCTCCACAACACCTTTTACTTCAATATTTCCCTTTGCCTTCACAGAGAAATTGGTGCATACATTCCCGTTTATCTTAACACTGCCTTCGTAATCAATATTTCCCGTAGCATTATCAACATTTTCTACTTCCAGCACATCGGAAACAAAGACCTTATCATCCACCAATGTGACATGCCCATCCACATCAGAAGTCAAAATTCTTCTGTCTTCTGAAAGGGTAATATTCCTGCCATACTTCAGGGACGTCCGCTTAACATCACGTGGTTTGATTTTTTCATCGAACACACTAGTTCCATATTCACCCGGATCCTCCGGGAACAACTTTGCAAGAACATCTCCCTTTTTACAATGACTTACCGTATTCAAATGGAAGAAGTCCACGCTGCCATCCTCGAGGAGTGTTGGCTTTGCACGGAGGTCTGTCTCAAAATAGTACTCAATTCTGGCATCCTCTCCCTGCCTTGGCGGCTGCCCCTTTGCTACAACAATGTTTGTACAATAATCAGGAGCTTCAAAAAAATTCATCAGTTCCTGCGTCTTTACACCAAATTTAATGTTCTTCACTCCCAGATCATTGATAAACTCCTGATAGGACATTCTTTCCCCCTTCACAGACGGAGGATAAAATCTGGCCGATACCAGCATTCTATCCTGGCTGACAAAAAGCTGATAGCTCTCTCTCAGTTCCATGATGGGATCCTTATTCAATGCAAAAAAATACTCTCCAACCTGCGAACTTAAGGCATCCTGAACCCCCTTATTCAGCATATGGAGATCATAATTTATCCCAAACCGGGTTAAATATTCCATAATTTCTTTGGTACTGACCGCTGCTCCCCCATCTGCAGGGTTAAAAATCTTCAGCGCAGTACCATTGCTACTACATACCACCTGAAAATAACCGTTCTTCATTGCACACCCCCATATCTTATGTTGCCAAAAACCCCATATAATTACCCATTTTTGTTTTCATCTTTTGTAACGCTCTTGTATGAAGCTGGGATACTCTGGACTCTGAAACCTCCAGGACATTGCTGATTTCCTTCAATGTCAGCTCTTCATAATAATATAAAAGGATTACCTTTTTTTCCTTCTCTGTCAAAAGCTCCAGTGCCTGCTCCAATACCTTTTTCAGTTCTTCCTTCTCAACGACCTCCTCCGGTCCTTCAAACCGATGCTGATTACTCTGTTCTGCCGGCACCTCGCTGCCAGACTCCATGAATTCATTCAGAGAGACAATGCCTGTGATTTTCATCTGGGACTGCCAGTCAAGATAATCCTCATTGGAAATCCCAAGGTTTTCCGCAATCTCTTCATCAGTGGCGGCTCGTCCCTTACTCAGCTCGATCTCCTTCATAGCCGCATCAATTTTCTTCTGCTTCTGTCTGATGGTACGCGGAATCCAGTCCATCTTCCTGATCTGGTCAAGAATCGCTCCACGAATACGAAGGCTGGCGTAAGTTTCAAACTTTACCGCCTTCATACTGTCAAACTTATCAATTGCATCAATCAGTCCAAATATTCCGTAACTCACCAGATCATCATATTCCACATTATATCCCAGGTACATGCTCAGCCTTCCCGCTACAAGCTTAACGAGAGGCGCATATTCCAATATAAGTTTTTCCCTTGTTTCAGGCAGTTTGGATTTCGAGTATTCCTCCCAAAGCCTGTTTCTGCCAGCCTCGTCCATTGCAACCTCCGCGGCCTGCTATCAAGCCTTCTCCTGTGTTTCCCTTAATTCGCTGCTTTCTGCATCGATCTCTTCTCCGCTCTCGTCCGGAATTTCTTTCTCGATAACTTCCCCTTCTTTTTCTTCTTCTTCCTTAATCTGTTCTACAAAGGAGATGATCTTTTTCTGGATAAAGCATCCCGCTATATAAAACACAATCAGCACAATCAACAGTCTCGGAAGCATCTGTTCTACCGGATATTGAAAGTAAAACATCATAATACTTGCGATTGCGCCTGAAAGAAGCATCAAAAACGGTGCAAATAATTTCAACTTTTTCATATCACTTTCTCCGGCATTCCCACCGAGCGGATATAAAACTCTCCGTTTTTGGGATAAAATACCACAGTCCGACCATAGGTCTTACCTGTATCCTCAGCAAGAAGAGGAATTTTCATATCACTCAGCTTTTGCTTACTGGCAATGACGTTTCTCTCCCCAACGCGTATCATATCGCTTTTACTTCCAAAAGCAAACATCTGTGCTCCGCCCGCGATTTTAGCAACCAGTCTGCTGCGGTTGCCGCCTAACTTAACAATTTCACTAACCAGATCTTCTATTCCCGTATCCGCAAATTTAGGTCTGTTTGAATTATTTCTGATTTCGGTACTGTCCGGCAGCATAATATGTGCCAGTCCGCCGATACCTGTTGCCGGATCACGGATCGCAATCCCAACACAAGAGCCCAGTCCCAGCGTTGTGACTGCATCCTCACCACTGCATGTTTTCAAGTCGGCCATACCAACCTTAATAACTTCACCCATATTCCTCAGGTCTCCCGTTTAAAATTCTTTTGCAGCCTACATAACACCCAGAGACATCAATATTCTCTCGTAAGATTCCATATCCGGAATCAGAATGAAATACCCATCCAGTTCTACGTCATCAGAAAATTTGGTCTGGATCAACAGGATATTGTCTCCCATAACACCAAATTCTACTGCGGGTACGCTGAGAAGTGCCCCTGCCATATCAATACCAAGCTGCGGTACGGAAGGATATATTTTCAGGTTTGTCAACCCCGATAAAGCATTCAGATATGCCCCGGTAATGATATTTCCCACTTCCTTAATCGCCGAACATTCCATCTCTCCAAATTCATATTCGGCAGCATTCGTCTCATCAATACCAAGCATGCCACCCATCAGTTTATTCACCATGTGAGCGGCCGCAGCCTTATTGAGCATGAACATAATACTTCCTTCAACATCACCTTCTACCTGAAGATAAATGCTGACCATGATCTGCTCTTCCCCGCCTACAATTTCTCCTACTTCCTTAAATTCCAAAAGTCTGACTTGGGGAACGGACATATCTACCTTGCAGCCGATCATCTGGGCAAGCGCTGTAGTTGCATTGCCTGCCCCGATGTTTCCAAGTTCCTTTAACACATCAAAATATTGACTTGTTAACTCTTCCATATTAAGGTCCTTCATAGTCCCTCCTATACCCTGCTCTATACTTTCATGCTTTGCTATTTCTCCATTGCCACAGCACTAAGATCCAGAATAGAAATCAGTTCATTCTCATGTTTGCCAACACCGCTCAGGAAGCTGTTCCTTTCCTCCTTAGCATCATAAGTAACCTTCTCGATTTCATCTGTACTCAACGTAACAACTTCCTTTACTTCATCTACAATCACACCAATCGTACCATGTTGTTCCAGTTTCAGGATAATGATACGCGTTGCCTTTGTAATTTCATCAGCCGACAGATCCATTTTGATCCGGAGACTCATAACCGGGATCACTTCCCCACGAAGATTAATAACGCCCTTCAAATATCCGGCAACCTTCGGAACTCTTGTGATATGCTGCATACGTACAATGTTATCTATGTATCTGATGTCAATGCCATACTGCTCATTTCCCAGCTTAATTACAATATATTGAAAAGTTTCGCTTTCGCTTTTCTCTCCAGGCAGTTTAATTTCAGAAGTTCTAAGTTCTTCCATGTGTCTTTCCCCCTATCCTAAATCAATGCATTTGCATCCAGAATCAGTGCCACTTCGCCATCGCCGAGTATCGTTGCACCGCTGATGATCTTACATTTGGTGATATATTTGCCCAGTGACTTAATAACAATTTCCTGCTGTCCGATCAATTCATCAACGACAAGACCGGCCAGTTTTTCACCCTTCTTGACAATGACAACAACCAAATTTTCATCCGGGGACTTGCTGCTTTCAATATCCAGTTCATTGCTCAGTCTGATGATCGGAATAACAGAACCGCGAAGATTAATGACCTCTCTGTTCTGAACAAACTTAATTTCATCAGGTCTGATATCCTCGATGGTCTGAATGCTTCCCAGGGAAATTGCATATTTCTCTCCACCCACCGTAACCATAAGTGCCTGAATAATTGCCAGAGTAAGCGGCAGCCTGATGATCCAGGTGCTTCCCTCTCCGAGAACAGACTTCACTTCCACCTCGCCGCTTAAGGATTCGATCTTGGATTTCACCACATCCAGTCCAACACCACGTCCTGAAATATCACTGATCTGTTTGGCAGTTGAGAATCCGGCGTGGAACAAAAGGTTGATGATGTCCTTTTCACTCATGCTCTCGCCCTGTTCAGGAGTAATTACACCGCGCTCAATTGCTTTTTTCTTGACATTCTCAGCGTCAATACCGTTTCCGTCATCCCGGACTTCTATGACAACATTATTACCATCCTGGTATGCATCCAGGAAGATAGAACCTACCTCAGGCTTACCTCGCTGTGCGCGGAGCTCTGCCGATTCCAGGCCATGATCCGCTGCATTTCGAAGCAGATGCATCAGAGGATCACCGATTTCATCTACCACAGTTCTGTCAAGCTCTGTCTCCTCACCGGACATATAAAGCTCCATCTTCTTGTTCAGCTTCTTAGAAAGATCTCTGATCATTCTGGGGAATTTGCTCACTACACTCTCAATAGGAACCATTCGAACCTTCATGACAGATTCATGCAAATTGGTCGTTACACTCTCAAGGTACTCTATCTGCTCATTGACTCCTGCATTCACAACCCCCTCTGCTGCGGAAGCGGATACCAGTGAGTTTTTTGCAATAATCAGCTCGCTGACCAGATTCATCAAAACATCCAGCTTCTCAATATCGACACGCACTGTTCTGTTGACTACCGGTTTTCCTGCAGCCTTTTTGTCATTTGTCTTTGCAGCTGTATTCGGTCCCTGAGCCGCCCCGGCCGTCTCTGTCTTAGTCTCTCCGGGCTGTACGGCTGTACTGCCTTCTGCCACTGCAACCTCTTCGAACTCATAAACTGCACCGACTACTTTTTCAATTTCAGAAACATTTTTGGCTGACTGAAGAATATCATCAAGGGAGCAGTCTGAAATAACGATCAGACTGAAATCCAGGTCAAATTTTTCATCCTCGATATCCTGTGCGGGAGGATTACAAACCATAATCTCTGCCTTTTCCTCCACTGCCTTGTAAACAAGAAACGCTCTGGCTGCCTTCAAGAGACAGGATTCCTGCACATACACGGTGAGACCATAGATGTTCTTCCCCTTCTGTTTCGCTGTGGAAAGGACTGTGCGTTCGGAATCGCCCAGCTTAATCTCCTTCCACTTTTCATTTGCCTCATCGTTCTCCGGCTTTGCCGCAGGCGCTGCCTCCTTTGCCGCTGCAGGCTCTTCCTTTCCGGCAGATTTCAAAAACTCATTCAGTTGTGCAATCAGCTGCTGATTATCATTCGTTCCCTCATCAGCTGTTTCCTGAATATTGTTGTTATACTCTTCCAGTGCATCCAGACATTGGAACAGGGTATCGATCAGGTTGGAATTTACCTTCATGGTACCATTTCTGATTTCGGAGAAAACATTCTCCATATCATGGGTAAGTGCCTGCATACGCTTATACCCCATGGTTCCTGCCATACCCTTCAGGGAATGTGCTGCACGGAAGATCTCATTGATGGTATCTACATCTTCCGGCTCCTGCTCCAGCTTTAAGATCTGGGCATTCAGATTTTCCAGATGTTCCTTTGTTTCATCAAGAAAGATTTCGAGATACTGATTTACATCCATATTAATTTACCCCCACGTTTCTTATGATTTCCTGCGCAATTTGTTCTAAAGAAATCCCCTGCCCGGTAAGTCCGGAAAGCACAATGCTTCTTGGCATCCCGTATACCGCACAGGTTTCCTCGCTCTGCGCAAACACTGTTACCTTTTTCTTTTCTTTGAGATGTTTGATTCCTACAGTTCCGTCTGCTCCCATTCCCGTAAGGACAGCGCAGATCACTTCTTCATATCCACAACCTGCCAGGGATTCATACATATAGTTTGCACACGGCCTGACACCCTCGCGGGGCGGTTCATCCGAATAATGAATCACGTGTTTCGCTCCGCTCTTAACCACATTCATATGCCTTCCGCCCCTTGCCAGCAGAGCCTGTCCCGGAACTAAAACATCCCCCTCCTGCGCTTCTTTGACCGAAAGCTGACTCAGATTATTGATTCTTTCCGCCAGTGCTTCCGTGAAGCCGGCCGGCATATGCTGCACAATCAGTACAGGTGCATTTAGATTAGACGGCAACAGAGGAATCAGATTTTGCAATGCCTTAGGTCCACCGGTGGAACTGGCTATTGCTACAACTTTTCTTCCGGCCTTATGCTCTTCTGTCTTCATCATAATTGCGTCTTCTCACAATCCAAAATTTTATGTATGGTTCATTATAACACAATGTGGACTTCACATGAGTGCATAGTAATCATTTTACAGACCTTTTTCTCGCTTTCTGTATTTTCTTTCCTCCTCAAAGATAAACCGGATGATCTCTTCTCTGTCGGCAGTGTCAATATTGATATATTGTGCCCGGTGTTCATATATGCCAGGTCTGTCTTCCAATTCCCTTACTGTCAGGATTTTCGCCACCAGTGTATATTCCTTTACTCTTCCGTCTGTAGCCAGGTTATATTTACAGCAGATCAGACTTTCCGGCTCATAGGCATAATTGCCGACAAAGCGGATACCGCCACCGCTGATATCTACAATAACGCTGCGCTTTAGGGGCAGCCCCGGCACCAGATAGTTATCCCTCTTTTCTACTGCCTCAACCTCTTCCTTTTCCAAGGGTCTGGAATCCATTTCCAGAGCACAGCTCAAGCGGTAATATTCTCTTCGCTGGAATTTTCTCAAATTACTATTCAGTTCCATCAGGAGAATAAAATGATTATCCGTCTTATAACGGTCTATCACAGTGGCAAAGCATTGAAACAGCCCGGAAGGCGTATAAAAATATAAATCATATTCCGCATTTACCGGCAAAAGAATCAGTTTGGTCTTATCTACCGGCATGATGATTTCCAACCGGTCTTCAGATAGGATATCATATACCTGCGACTGATAAACCTTCTTTTTTTCCAGGTCATCAATGTATTTTGCCCTTTCCACCGCCTGTATTTCCACTTTATTTCCCGGTACAACATACTTTGAAAGCATCCTGATTCCTCCTTAAAGATTGATTTTTCTCATTGCTGCAATATGGGAAAAGAACGCTTCCATTCCCCGCTTCTTAACCTCTCCCGCTATCTCCTTGTCCATCAGCTTCGCTGCAATCGCCTCAAATGCCTGTGCGGACTTTGCCTGCGGCGTCTGTAAGGACACCGGCATCTGCTGCATAACGGCTTTGGAGAGCTGTACATCCTCCGGGACCTCACCCAGGTAGGTGATAGGCAGTTCCAGATAAAGACTTACTACCGCATTCAATTTATTAAACAAGTTCTGTCCTTCTCCCTTTGCCTCCACTTTATTGGCAATCATCTTAATCTGTGAAGTCTCATTTGAAAAACGCGGATGTCTGTTAAGTGCCTTCAAAAGGGAATAGGAATCTGTAATGGAGGTGGGCTCGGGTGTAGTCACCAGGAGGATTTCACCGCTTGCCACCAGAAATTCCAACACTGCATCGGAAATACCCGCTCCCGTATCCACAATAATAATATCTGCAATGGAATCCAGTTCCTTCAGGTTCTGAATAATATGCACGAGATAATCTCTGCTCAGATTAGATAATCCCGCGATCCCCGAACCCCCGGAGATAAAGCCGACCTCCATGGGTCCCCAGGTAATAATATCCTTGATATTTTTCCCCTGATAAATCAAATCGCACAGATTATGCTGGGGAACTGCTCCAAACATGATCTCTATATTTGCCAGTCCGAAATCTGCATCCAGAATAATGACTCTCTGTCCCATTTTCTTAAACTGGATTGCCAGATTGATTGCAACATTAGACTTCCCCACGCCCCCTTTTCCGCTTGTCACGGCAATCACTCTTGCCAGCGGTCTGTTGTACGAAAAGGCTCCCGCCTTAATAATGTTTCTTAATTGTTGTGCCTGATCCATTTACATTCCTCGCTTGTCTGTCTAATTCTTCCCACCGCCAAGAAGCTGCTTTACTGTTCTCTGCGGATTGAAAACCTCAATATCATCCGGTACATTCTGTCCGCATGTCACATAGGAAAGCGCCGCTCCGGTATGAAGCTTAAGATTCAGAAGATTCCCCAGGGTAGTTGTTTCGTCCAATTTGGTAAAAATCAATTTGTATTCCGTCATCGCAGAATAGGTATCGGCAATGCTCAAAAGATCCCGGTATTTCGTGGTAGCACTCAGAACAAGAAATACCTCCTTTTCTGCCAATCCATCCACGGAATGCAGAAATGCATTCATGACCTCCTTCTGCGCTTCATTATGATGCGAATGCCCCGCCGTATCGACGAGAATATAGTCGTAATCCCGGAAATCCTTTAAGGCCTGTTCCATTTCCTCTGTGGAATAAATAACATGGAACGGTACTTCCAGAATATTGGCATAGGTGCGCAGCTGCTCCGCTGCCGCGATCCGATAGGTATCGGCGGTCAGAAGTGCCACCTTTTTGCCGCCCTCTACACTGAATTTCGATGCGATCTTCGCAATGGTGGTCGTCTTTCCCACGCCTGTCGGTCCGACAAAGAACACCACCTTAGGCCCTTTCTGTGCCGGCGCAATACCGGCAGGATTTCCAAATTTTAAAATCATCCTCTGATAAGTATTAGCCAATGCATAATCAAACGGCATGTTCGGCTTATTGATCTTCTCGATCTCATCAATGATCTGATTTGCATACTGTTCATTCACTTCATTATCCAGCATGGTATTGTAAAGAAGCTTCATAAAGCGTTCCAGTTCACTGGTCTCTTCCTTCTCATCCGCCTTGCTCTCCTCTTCCCTGTCAGGCTTTTGAAGCTGCTGTTCCAGGAGGCTGTGCAGACTGTCAAGTTTTTCCGCAATGGCACTGCTTTCCTGTTTTACATCCTCACTCACTGTCTGCCCCGGCACGACACTTGCCGAATCCGGTGATACCTCACGTGCTCCTTTCGCAATCGCATTGACGAGAGGCTGCTGCTTTATTTCTTCCTTGGCTGCAGCCACTGCCGGCGGGACACGCATCGGCTCCTCCTCAAGTGCTACCGTGACCTCTGTCAGCTGCGGCATCAGAAAACTAAAGATTCCCTTCCGCTTGACATTTCTGACATTCATAATCACCACACCGTTGCCCAATTCCTTTTTAGCGCTTTCCACCGCTTCCGCTTCTGTTTTTCCCTGAAATTTTTTAATTATCATGCTGTCACCATTCCTACAGACTGTAATTCAATATTACTCTCAATCTCATTATAAGAAACTACTATTAAATCCTTGTAATACTCTTCCGTCAGACGTTTAAAATACATCCGTACAATAGGGGATGTGATTACGATGGGGTTTTTTCCAAGATTTTCCAGCTTGGCGGTTTCTGTTCCCACCGATTTCATGATTGCCTTGGTCTTTTCCGGATCAAGCGTCAGATAAGCCCCGGTCTCTGTCTGCTTTACACTCGCCATGATTTCCTGTTCCAGCTTCGGATCCAGCGTGACAACACTGGTCGTCTCATTCGCCGGAAAGAACTTACTGGAAATTGCCCGTTTCAGACTCTGTCTTACATATTCTGTGAGAATATCCGTATCTCTTGTCGTAGAAGCATAATCTGCAAGTGTTTCAAAAATAGTAAGCAGATCTCTGATGGAGATTCCCTCCTTAAGCAGATTCTGAAGAACCTTCTGGATCTCACCAAGACCAAGCTGCTTCGGTACAAGCTCCTCCACAAGGGATGGGTTGGTTTCCTTCAAATTGTTCACCAGATTCTGTACATCCTGTCTTGTAAGAAGCTCTGAAATATATTGTCTGATAATTTCTGTCAGATGTGTTGCAATAATGGATGGTGGATCTACCACCGTATATCCCAGGCTCTCGGCCCTTTCTCTCTGTCCCTCCGTGATCCAGATTGCCGGCAGATGGAAGGACGGTTCAAAGGTCGGGATTCCCGTGATTTCTTCCTCCACATATCCGGGATTCATTGCCATATAATGATCAAAGAGAATTTCTCCCTCACTGACCTGAATACCCTTGATCTTAATAATATATTGATTAGGATTCAGCTGTATGTTATCCCGCAGACGAATGATCGGCACTACTGTTCCGAGTTCCAATGCAATCTGTCTTCTGATCATAACGACACGATCCAGAAGGTCACCACCCTGATTTACATCTGCCAGCGGGATAATCCCATATCCGAACTCCAATTCAATCGGATCTACCTGAAGAAGGCTGTTGACATTTTCAGGCTGCCTGATTTCCTCCGCCGCGGCCTCATCCGCATTCACCTCGTCCTCAATCTGTGCCGTTTCTATTGTTCCTGCAATAATTCTCCCTGTCACGATAAAGATAAGACCCAGTGCCAGAAATACCACATCGGGCAGGGGGGTGACAATTCCAAGTCCTGCTATGATTGCGCCTACCAGATAGAGCACCTTGGGAATTCCAAACAGCTGACTGATCAGAACCGTACCGAAATCCGCATCCTTGGAGCCCTTCGTTACCAGAATACCTGTAGATAGGGAAATCAGAAGAGAGGGAATCTGGCTGACAAGTCCGTCACCAATGGTAAGGATCACATATTTATTGAGTGCAGCGTTGAAATCCAGATTCTGCCGCAAAACACCCATGGCAATACCGCCCACAATATTGACTGCCGTAATGACAAGGCCTGCCGTAGCATCTCCCTTAACATACTTTACGGCACCGTCCATGGAACCAAAGAAATTTGCTTCCTCCTGGATTTTGTCTCTGCGTCTTTTGGCTTCTGCATCCGTAATGGCACCGGTATTCAGATCCGCATCGATTGCCATCTGTTTTCCGGGCATTGCATCCAGGGTAAATCTGGCTGTTACCTCTGCAACTCTCTCAGAACCCTTATTGATCACCATAAACTGTACCAGGATCAGGATGATGAAAACAATTGCCCCTACAATTAAATCTCCCCCACCCACATAATTTCCGAAGGTTGAGACCACCTGTCCCGGATCACCTGTGGTAAGAATCAATCTTGTGGAAGATATATTAAGCGCGATCCTGAATATGGTCGTGAACAACAGCATGGTCGGGAAAAACGACATATCCAATACCTCTTTGGAAAACATCGTTCCAAAAAGAATGGTAAAGGCAATTGCAATATTACATGCCAGCAGAACATCAAGAAGCCAGCTTGGAATGGGCACGATCAACATAATAAATGCTGCAAGTATATATGCCGCCACACCAACATCTGCCTTTTTCATGCCCATCCTCCTTTCTTCTCAGGTATTTTTACACTTTTCCTTTCAGGTGATATACAAAGGCCAGTACCTCCGCTACCGCCTGGTAAAGCTCCGGGGGTATCAGCTCCCCGATTTCCACGTTGGCATACAGCATTCGTGCCAACGGCTTATTTTCAACAATCTCAATATCATGCTCCCTTGCCACGTCCTTAATTCTCTGTGCCAGATAATTTTCGCCCTTTGCAAGTACATAAGGAGCATCATATTTATCAGGATCATACTTGATAGCCACTGCATAGTGCGTCGGGTTGGTAATGACTACATCGGCCTCCGGCAGCTGCTGCATCATACGCCGCATGGATGCTTCCCGCATCCGTTGCTTCTGCTTGCTTTTGACCTGCGGATCACCTTCCTGGTTCTTGTATTCATCCTTAACTTCCTGCTTGGTCATCTTCATATCTTCTTTAAACTTCCATTTCTGATATGCAAAATCAAGCAGTGCAATCACCATATAAACGGCGGCAATCCTGATCCCGAGATCTACAACAATTTCTCCGATCAGACCAATTGCCTGCTTGAGGGATATGCCATAGAGAAGATAGATCTGATCCACCCTTCCTTTCAGGTAGGAATAAACCATATAGCCGATCAAAATGAGCTTCAAAGCCGATTTCAGCAGTTCCATCAGTGAATTGGAAGAAAAAATTCTCCCAAAGCCTTTTATCGGATTCAGTTTACTGAATTTCGGCTGTAACGGCTTACCCGTCGGCTTCCATTTCACCTGTGCCACATCACATACGAACGCCACAAGAAAACCGACAAGAAAAACAGGTGCTACAATAATGATCAGCTGGACCATCATTCCACGGATGATGGTCTGCAGAGCTGCCACCGGAAGGTCTCCATTATACATCTTTGTCACATCCGGAAGCTGGTTATATACTGCAGAAAAAAGCGCAATAAAACGGGTTCCCATGGTTCCCAGATAAACCTTCAGTATCACGAAAAGCGCCAGTATCCCAAAGGCATTGGCTATCTCCTTACTCTTAGCTACCTGCCCTTCCTTTTCTGGCATCCTCCAGCTTCTTTGCCGTGGGCTCCTCCGTCTTTT
>SAMEA3663296__coassemble_473_pt1 | contig 15668 bp, 13 predicted proteins | sample SAMEA3663296__metabat2_high_PE_002 | metagenome-assembled genome bin SAMEA3663296 (sample SAMEA3663296) | pig gut metagenome | biome: pig gut; feature: pig-associated habitat; material: faeces | place: China | collected 2013 | reverse complement strand
GACAGGCAAAAATATCCTTATTTATTGCGATTTTTCGAAAGGTCATCCTGTTGATACCGCTTGCCCTGATCCTGCCACTCAAATTTGGAGTGATGGGGATTTACTATGCGGAGCCGATTTCGGATGTGACCTCGGCAACGGTTGCAACCATTCTGTTTCTTGTTAATATTAAGAAGATCGTCTCCAAGGAGACTTTGCAGAAAATTGTTTAATAAGAGTATTTTTGGATAAATTATAAATTACAAACGAGAAAGGAAAGAAAAAATGGTACAGGCAGTTATTTTATTTCTGGTGGGACTTGCATTAATCTGTCTCGGAGGAGACAGGCTGGTGGATGCAGCCGTGGCGATTGCGAGGAAGCTTGGGATTCCGCAGATCGTTGTTGGAGCAACGATTGTAAGTATCGGAACCACATTGCCGGAGGTATTGGTCTCCACCACGGCGGCTTTTGACGGCTCTGCAGCGATTGCAGCAGGGAACGCTTTTGGCTCCATCATTTGTAATACGGCATTGATTGCGGGTCTGACGCAGACCATCAGACCTTCTAAAAAAGTGGAATTTGCCTCCCTGGGGTGGCGAAGCATCTTTTTCTTTGCTGTACTGGTTACCATGGATGTGATTGGATTTGTAACAGGCGCTTTTGGACGTCCTGTAGGAATCGGTCTGATTCTGCTGTTTGTTTTCTATGCTGCTATCAGCATTAAGCGTGCCTCAGTGGAAGGTGGCAGTGAAGAGGCAGAGGAAAGTAAGGACGGGATATCCATTCCGAAGGAGCTTTTGAAGCTGGTGGTTTGCGCCGTCATGCTGTTTTTCGGAGCAAGGCTTCTGGTAAACAACGGTATTATTATTGCGGAAGCAATCGGTGTACCGGAAAGAGTGATTGCGGTTACCTTTATTGCACTGGGTACCTCCCTGCCGGAGCTGATGACATCTGTCATGTCTCTGGTGAAGGGATATGGAAATGTAGGATTGGGTAACGTTATTGGAGCCAATCTTTTAAATATTCTGCTGGTAATCGGGATTCCTTCCGCTATTGCGGGAATTCCGCTGGAGCGTTCTACAGTTACGGTGGATATGCCCCTTGCGGCACTTGTCATGTTGGTGCTTCTGGTTCCTATTTTGATCCGGAAGAAGTCTTCCAGAATACAGGGGATCGCACTGCTTTGTATTTATGCAGTTTATTGTGTGGCATCCTTTGTCTAAATATGGGAATGCGACTTGTTAGAAAATATGGAATCTGCATTACTGCAGGTAGCGTTTTTGAGTGCAAGGAGGCTACAAGCTAACATTGCTTGATATGAGGTGTAAGAGTAAAAATATGCAGGAAAAGGGTATACGATGGAGAGCACTTAAGGCAGCCTTCCCCAATACCATTCCCATCTTTGCAGGCTTTTGTTTTCTGGGAATGGCATACGGAATCTATATGAATGTGTCAGGCTTCAGCTTCTGGTATCCCATGTTGATGAGTATGACGATTTTTGGCGGCTCTCTGGAATTTGTGGCAGTGAGCATGCTTCTTGGTGCTTTTGCACCGTTACAGACACTTCTGGTGACATTGATGGTACAGGCAAGGCATCTGTTTTACGGGATTGCGATGCTGGACCGGTTTAAGGGGCTCGGCTGGAAAAGGATCTATCTCATTTTTGGGATGTGTGATGAAACCTTTTCTATCAATTATTCAGCAAAAATCCCGGAAGGTGTGGACAGGGGATGGTTCATGTTCTTTGTGACGCTTCTAAACCAGATGTATTGGGTGCTTGGGGCAACGCTTGGCGGAATCCTGGGTTCTTACCTGAAATTTGATACGGAAGGACTGGACTTTGTGATGACGGCAATGTTTATTGTTATTTTTCTGGATCAATGGCTGAAGGAGAAGAAGCACTACACAGCATTGATCGGGCTATTGGTGTCAGTTGTCTGTCTCCTTGGATTCGGAGCAGATTCGTTTATGATTCCTACAATGATAGGCGTTTTATGCTTTCTGACGCTATTCCGGAAACCGATTGAAAAGGCAGGTGGATTTTCATGACAATATTGCAGCAGGTCATTACGATCACTATCTGTGTGCTTGGAACGATGGCAACAAGATTTCTTCCCTTTCTGATTTTTAGGGAGGGACAGCCTACACCCAAATATATTCAATATCTGGGGAAGGCTCTCCCTGCCGCTATCTTTGGGATGCTGGTTGTTTATTGCCTGAGAAATGTAACAATCTTTTCGGGAAGCCATGGGCTGCCGGAGCTTCTTGCCATTATCGTGACGATTGGGCTCCACCTCTGGAAGCGTCAGATGCTGCTGTCCATAGCGGGAGGAACTCTATGCTATATGTTGCTGGTGCAGTGCCTCTTTTAGGTTATGCGCAATTCCTGTATTTGCGCTATATGCGGGATATGGTATAATAAAAATATGTCAGGAAATCCTGCATTCAGTCGGTGTCGAGAATTGACTAAATGTGGAAAATATATTATTCTAAAGATACATCAATTACGGGAGGTTGTCTTATGGTATCTAGTATTGTGGGGAATTATTTACTGGAAAAGAACCTGATTACAGCAGAACAGTTGAAGGATCTGATGAAGGAACAGCAGAAGGTCAGAGTTAAGCTTGGCCTGATTGCGGTTGCAGAAGGCCTGATGACCCAGGAAGAAGCGGATAAGGTCAATCGGTTGCAGGCAGTGATGGATAAGCGCTTCGGCGATATTGCAGTGGAAAAAGGCTATCTGACAGAGGGGCAGGTAGAAGCACTTCTTAAGAAACAGGGAAATGCTTACCTTGCTTTTGCACAGGCACTGGAGAATCAACAGCTGATGTCTATCGAACAGCTGGAGCAGTATATGATTGATTTTCAGAGAGAGTATAATCTGACGGGTTCCGACATTGAGGATCTGAAGAGCGATGATGTAGACAGAATCCTGCCGCTGTATCTTCCCGGAGGGACTGAGAAATATATGAATGTGGTGGGAACAGCTCTTCGAACGATCATGCGATGTGTTGATACAGAGGTTTATCCCGAAAAGGCATTTCTTGCCACAAGCCTTGAGGCAGACAACGGAGCATCCCAGTTGATGGAGGGAGAACGTGATGTGATTTGTGCCATGGCAGGAAAGGGGCAGGCACTTCTTCCGACAGCTTCTATTTTCGGGAAAGAGGAATTTGCTGAAGTGAATATGGATGCATTGGATGCGATCGGAGAACTTCTGAACTGTATCAATGGATTATATGCAACATCTTTAAGTCAGGGGGGAGTCTCCATGGAGCTTTATCCGCCTGAGTTTTCAGATAAGATTAGCGGAATTTCCGGTAAGGAAATGATGGTTGTTCCTATGTACATTAAGGGACAAAAGGTTAATTTTGTGACAGCAATTGATAACAGGATTGAAATGAAGCAGGAGGTATAGAGATGGCAGGCATTCTGATTGTGGATGATTCAAGAACATCCCGTAAAATTCTGAGAGAAATACTGGAGGAAGCCGGACACACGATAGTTGGAGAAAGCTTAAACGGAGAAGAGGGATATCTGAAGTATAAGGAGCTTAAGCCGGATCTGGTTACTCTTGATATTACAATGCCTAAACTGGATGGCATCGAAGCACTTCAGCTTATCAAAAAATTTGATGAAAATGCAAAGGTAGTTATGATCACGGCGGCCGGTCAGAAGGAAAAGATGATCCAGGCAGTTAAGTACGGAGCGGCAGAGTTTATAGCAAAGCCCTATGAGCCGGGAGATGTAAAAGAAGTAATTGCCAAAGTCTTGAATGGTTAAAATTTGATCCGCAAAAGGAAAAATAAATATTTTTCCTTTTGCGGATTGATTTTTTTAGCCGTTATGTGTATGATAAAAAAGGAAATCGTTTTCCAAAACAAAAAGGAAAGATGGAAGAGTTATGGTATCAATCAAGGATGTAGCAAAGCATGCAGGGGTGGCAATTTCCACTGTGTCTAAGGTTCTGAATCATTATCCCAATGTCAGTGAAGAGACAAAAGAAAAGGTAAATAAGGCGGTTGAGGAACTGAATTTTGTCCCGAATTCCGTGGCAGCAGCGCTTTCTTCCAAGCAGGCGGGAAGGGTGGCACTGCTGATCAATCTGAACGAAAAGACGCAGGCGATCGACGAGATCGGGATGCAATACATATCCGGTGCGCTGAATAAAGCAATGGAATTAAATCTGGACGTGATCACCCTGTTTTTCTTTATGTTTAAAAATAAAACGGCAGAAGAGCTGATTCGCTATCTGAAATCCCAGAGCATCACGGGGATTATCATCTATGGCGTTTCCAAGACGGATAAAGTAATTCATAGGCTGATTGAAAGCCAGGAATTTAAGTGCGTGGTGATTGATGCGCCTCTGGTGAATGAGAATACCTCATCTGTTTCGATTGACCATCGGAAAGCGCAGTATGATGTTGCAAAAAAAACGATAGAGGAAAATAACTGTAAGAGTGTTCTGTATATTGCCGGAAAGAAAAACGGTTATGTGACGGCACAGAGACTGGAAGGAATGCGGGATCTGGCGAAGGAGCTGAACCTGACCATGCTGGTGAGAGATGGAGATTTTTCGGAGCTGCAGGCACGAAATATTACCACCCGATATGCAAGGAATAAGGAAGCTGTGGTATGTGCGTCAGATCTCATGGCAATCGGTGCTATGAAGGAATTGATCAGAATGGATATTTTCAGACCGGTCTGCGGATTTGACGGAATTATCCTGATGGGCTATGTGGGAAAACAGATGAATACTGTCTGCCAGGATTTTGCAGGAATTTCCGGGAGGGCAGTGGAGGAATTGCAGCTTTTAATGAACGGGCAGGAGGGCAGAAGAGTCACGACAGAATACTCACTTGTCAGGATGAAATATGAGGATATTATCCGGTAAAAGAGAATTTCATGAAAAAATACTTGCGGAAAACGTTTTCTTATGATACACTCAGAATGTCATAAGAGATTTGCAAGCATAATGATGAATAAGAAACGGTATCAGCCCGGAAGAAAAGAGGCTGAATAAAATATTCAAACGGAGGTATGGAAGGAGATTATGGCAGCACAATCAAATTTAAAAAAGGATGTATTGGTACTTAACATGGAACAACAGCTGGAGGAAGTGGCCGGCGAAATGTTCGGCAAAAAATTGGCAGAACTGACAGATCAGGAGACCTATTATACAATCTTAACATTTACCAAGAGACTGATGGCAGTTTCCGACAGGAACGAGGGGGAAAAGAAGATTTATTATATATCGGCAGAATTTCTGATCGGAAAGCTTCTGTCAAACAACCTGATCAACCTGGGCGTTTATGATAAGATTGACGCAATCTTAAAGAAGAATGGCAAGAATCTTTCTGTTATTGAAGAGATCGAACCGGAACCCTCTCTTGGAAACGGCGGTCTGGGAAGACTTGCCGCCTGTTTCCTGGATTCCATTGCAACACTTGGACTTCCCGGTGAAGGAATCGGACTCAATTATCACTATGGTCTTTTTAAGCAGGTGTTTAAGGACAGACTTCAGACTGCTGAAAAGAATGACTGGATTGAGGAAAATTCCTGGCTGACCAAGACGGATGTGACCTTTGAGGTATTCTTTGGCAGAAAAAAAGTGGTTTCCCGCTTATATGACATTGATGTCGCCGGCTATGAGAGCGGTGTCAACAAGCTGAGATTGTTTGATATCGAATCTGTTGACGAGAGCCTGGTCAAGAAGGGAATCGATTTTGACAAGGAGAAGATTGAAAAGAATCTGACATTATTCTTATATCCGGATGATTCCGATGAGGCCGGCAATCTGCTCCGTATTTATCAGCAGTACTTTATGGTATCCAATGCGGCACAGCTGATTTTGCGGGAGATGAAGGAAAAGAAATATGACCTACGCAAGATGTATGAACATGCAGTGATCCAGATCAACGACACCCATCCCACCATGGTGATTCCGGAGCTGATCCGTATTCTGGTAGAGGAGAAAGCCTTTACAATTGACGAGGCAATTGAGGTGGTTAGCAGGACCTGTGCTTATACGAACCATACAATTCTTGCAGAAGCGCTTGAAAAATGGCCGCTTAAGTATCTGGAAAAGGTTGTTCCCCAGCTGGTTCCCTATATCAAAGAGCTTGATAAGAGAGTGGCTGCCAAGTATAAGGATCCTAAGGTACAGATCATTGATGAGGATGGCAGAGTGCATATGGCTCACATTGACATCCACTATGGCTTTTCAGTAAATGGTGTTGCAGCAATTCATACGGATATTCTGAAGGAAACCGAGCTGAATGCATTTTATAAGATTTATCCGGAGAAGTTCAATAATAAGACCAATGGTATTACCTTCAGAAGATGGCTTCTTAGCTGTAACCGTGAGCTGACAGGTTTCATTTCCAAGACTATCGGAGACGGCTTTAAGAAGGATGCTGACAAGCTGGAAAAGCTGCTTGACTATAAGAATGATCAGGCTGTGCTCGATGGCCTTGAAGCAATTAAGAAAAACCGTAAGCTGGAGCTGGCAGCTTATGTGAAGGAAAAAGAGGGCGTCACCTTAAATCCCGATTCCATTTTTGACATCCAGGTCAAGAGACTGCATGAGTATAAGCGTCAGCAGATGAATGCACTCTACATTATTCATAAATATCTGGAGATTAAAGGAGGTAAGAAGCCTTCAAGACCGATTACTTTTATCTTTGGTGCAAAGGCAGCTCCTGCTTATGTGATTGCGCAGGATATTATTCATCTGCTTCTTGTATTGCAGGAAATTGTAAACAATGATCCGGATGTAAGCCCTTATATGACGGTGCTGATGGTAGAAAACTACAATGTAAGCTATGCGGAAAAGCTGATTCCCGCCTGCGATATCTCCGAGCAGATTTCACTGGCATCTAAAGAGGCATCCGGTACCGGCAACATGAAGTTCATGTTAAACGGTGCAGTGACACTGGGAACCTCGGACGGAGCAAATGTAGAGATCCATGATCTGGTTGGTGATGATAACATTTATATCTTCGGTAAGGATTCCGATACCGTCATCAAGCATTACGAAGAGGCAGACTATGTATCCAAGGATTATTATAAGAAGAGCCCTGTGATCAAGGAGGCAGTAGACTTTATCGTCAGCAAGCAGGCACTGAAGGTAGGACACAAGGAAAACCTGGAGCGCTTATATAAGGAACTTCTGAACAAGGACTGGTTTATGACGCTGCTTGACCTTGAGGACTACATCACCACCAAGGATAAGGCACTTGCGGATTATGAGGATCGTCAGAAGTGGAAAAAGATGATGCTGGTCAACATTGCAAAGGCAGGTTTCTTCTCATCTGACAGAACAATCGCTGAATACAACAGAGATATCTGGAAATTGAAATAAAGGATTTTATCATTAAGAAACAGGAGATGCTCCCCGTTCATCTGGTAAAGATGGACGGGAGCATTTTTGATTCTGATTATAGAATAAAGAATTGAGATAAGTTAGGGAGATGATTGTGTGGGTAATAAGCTTCATGCAGTATTTTTGGCCTTTTTGGCGGCAGTCTTCTATGCAATAAATACGCCGCTGTCTAAAATATTATTAGATGAAGTGCCGGCAACCTATATGGCAGGATTCCTTTATTTAGGAGCCGGAATCGGGATGAGTGTGCTGTTTGGAGCAACCGGATCGTATCAAGCCGATAACAAGCTTGTCAAAAGTGATCTTCCATATGTACTGGGGATGGTGTTGTTGGATATAGCAGCCCCCATATTACTGATGCTGGGCCTGAAAATGTCCTCCGCATCAGAGGTGGCACTGTTAAATAACTTTGAGATTGTTGCAACAGCATTGATAGCCTTGCTTTTGTTTCAGGAAAAGATTTCAAAGAGATTGTGGTGCGGAATCGGTTTCATTGTTTTGGCAAGTGTATTGCTGTCAGTAGATATGGGAGAAGGGATAACATTTCAAACCGGTTCCTTGTTTGTACTTGCCGCAACCTGCTGCTGGGGACTTGAAAATAATTGTACAAGAAGGATTTCAGAAAGAAATACCTATCAGATTGTGATGATTAAGGGACTGTGTTCCGGTATGGGGTCCATATTGATCGCGATAGCAGTGGGAGAGATGTTTCCGGGATTTGGAAGGATGATTGCGGCAATGGTTCTTGGATTTGTAGCATACGGAATGAGCATATTCTTTTACATCAGAGCCCAAAAGGAGCTAGGAGCGGCAAAGACCAGTGCATATTACGCGGTAGCTCCTTTTGTTGGCGCATTGATGTCTTTTATAATATTGAGAGAACCATTTTCCTCAAATTATTTCGTTGCAGGAATGGTTATGATAATCGGCTCTGTGATTGTGGGATATGATACACTGGCCGGCAGGTAGGCTCCTGGAATAAAAAAGTGGGGTAAATAAGCGAAGCAATTCTATATGAGATTGATAATATGCTTAAATTTTCCACTGTTTGGATTCTGCTTTGGGGGCTCCTTGGACAATTCAATCTTTATTTGTATGATCCCCTGACTTGCCAAAAATTCCTTCAGTTTCGTCTTGGCCATTTCGAAAGCAACATTTTCCTGGACGCCCTCTTTTACCTCAAGGCGAAGTTCGATTCTGTTTTCGGGATGCACCAATACCTGAAAGCGTCGTAATTCATGAATTTCTTTTAGTACGGCATAAATTGTCAGAGGGGCTACTTTTATCTGTTTTCCTTCTTCCGTAAAGGTAGTCACATCGTCGGTTCTTCCTTCCAGTTCCAGCCATGGTGCCGGATTACCGCATGCACATTTTTCGTGATGTATAATAACGCGATCGGTCACTTCATATCGGATGAAGGGCTGGGCAAAATTGTACAGATTCGTCAACAGTATTTTGTCGGACTGTACGCCGTCCGGCACAGGTCTGCCCTCAGAATCTACCGGTTCTACGATCAGCCAATCCTCATTTACATGAAAATGCTGCTGCCTGCATTCACATGCCACCGTGCCGCCTTCCGTACAGGAGTAGGACGTTTGAACATAGCAATGAAAGGTTTCTGCCAGGTTCTGTCTTAATGAATCTGATAAGTATTCGCCACCTGTCATAATGATAACCGGCGAAATGTTAAGTCTTCCCGCTTTTGCCTCATCGATCAGCAATTCCAGGTTGGACGGATACCCACCCAGCATGGCCGGTTGAAAAGCATTCAGCTGACGAACAATTTTTTCTACCGGATAAAGTGCACTTGAAATTGCCAGCTGTTTCTTCTTCCAGGGCATCTTGATCAATCGGGAGCGAATGCTGCTGTTTCCTAAATAAAAGCCTTCATCTGCAAATACCGCAATACTTTTTCCGCCTCGCTTCATAAACGACATCAGATCTTCTTTTCTGGCATAGCTCCGACATGCACATATACCTCCCATTACATTGTTGGCAGTATCATCATAAATGGAGACCAGTGGATTACCTGTAGAACCGGAGGTTGTAAATATCATGTATTTGTTCTTGATTTTTCTTCCGATATTATTCGGATCTTCCATAAATTTTTCGACCTCTGACAACGTAAGATTACGATCAGTAATCCAATCGTTCCAATGCTCCATCAACTGACGTTTGTTCACAGTCGGCAAATCTGTCAGTGAATAGTTCTCAGGCAAATTTTTGTATAATTCTGCATAATAGGGACTGTTTTTTCTGGCCCATTCCACCATTTCATGCAGTCGTTTCTGGGTAGTTGCTTTCTTTGTCGGCAGGTCCATTTTTTCATAATCTTTGCAAAGCTTCATAGCCTTGAAAATACCGGTTTTCTTCATAGATATCCCCTCTCTTTGATTGACTTTTGGCAGATGTAGCGAAATAATTCTTTTTTCATTTTTGACAAATACCGAATAGCATCATATCTAAGTACTGTTTCATTTCTGACTTTATCGCATCCCTGTTTTGGAAAAATGCATCCGGTGTCGTCTGATATTGAATCAAATACTTATTTAGGACTGCATTGATATAAAGAGATATCCCTTCCACTGTCATTTGCAAATTTTCGTCATGCTTAAAATGCAATGTCTGCAATGCCCTCCGAATGGTTTCTGCTGACTTCATTTTTATCTGAATCGCATATTTTTGCATCATTTCAGCTTTTTGCTGCACAATTTCGGTTGCCGCATCTCTGGAAGCCATGTTAACCATGTGCATTTCATCATAGTAATGAATACACAAAGCAAATTTTTGATCCATGGAAGAGAACAAAATATCATAAAAATCGTTTACTTCCTCTTTTGACTGCGCCTGCGCAGTCAGTTTTTCCATTGCGCTCTCCAAACAGTAAAAGTAAAACGCCTTCTTGGAACCAAAATAATGGAACAAAAGACCTTTTGAAATTCCACATGCTTTTGTAATGGAATCCGTGCTTGCTTCTTTATAGGGCTTTTGCGAAAATTCTTTCATTCCTGCGGAAAGGATCAGTTCTTTTTTGTCAGCTGACAATTTTTCAAATGCTTCAAATGCCATGTGCCCTCCTTTGACTGGCCAGTCAATACTTTATATTGCATATACTAACATAGATTGACTGAAGAGTCAATATGATAAAAAGATGATATGATCTTTACGATAGAGCTTTATGATAAATACTGGTCAAAGATATTTTTATGTTTCTTGTTCGAAGGGTAAGAAGAGGAGGCTTGAAAAAGAAGCTGAAAACTCGCAATTGAGCAAGCGGGGCATAGAAATGGATATTTGCTAAATTCCAGTTTGGAGAAATAATCGATTTGGGTTACCTTAGTAGCTGAATAAAGAAATTGCTATTTAGTGTAAATGTTTTTCTTTTGAGAAGATAACTAGATTAGAGAATCCAATCCTCTTTATAGTAGTGTTCTTTCAAAAGAGCATGAACAGATTCCGGTTTCTTTTGGCGAATAGCCTCCAGAATTTGCTCGTGCTGATGAAAGAACACCTTCATGGAATGCTTATCGTTTTCTGCGTATTCCGCATTCATGAGCGTCAGCAGATTGAAATTTTGATCATAGTTCTTGATCAGGCAGGGATTCTCTGTAGCATCAATGATACAGCGGTCAAAATTGTTAGAGCATAAAGCGTAGTGATAGATATCTCCCTTCTTGACGTAAATAGCCTGTTTATCCAGTTCTTTTTGCATTTCTTCACAGATGATGTCTATTTTGTCAGCTTCCACGCAATAATCATAGGCACTGAGCATCAGAAACAAAACATATTGTGCGAGATAATAATGTGCCTCCTTAGATGGTGAAGCCACGAAAACACCCATATTTGTACGGTATTCGACCAGTCCTTCTCCTTCCAGAATACTGATGGCTTCCCGTAGGGGCGTATTGCTTACGCCCAGATCCCGGCGCAGCTCGTCCAAGTTGAGGCGGCTTCCCATGGGATAAGTATGATTTAAAATGGAGGTCCGAAGAACAGAGAGGATCTGCTCCCGCATACTTTGTTTCTGAATGAGAGTAGTCTGCGTGTTTTTGAGAGATTTCATAGGATTCCTTTTCGAAAATTTTTTATTGACAATTATGATAGCACATTCTATAGTAAATGTAAAATAAATCGTGCACGATGCATGATAATGAGACCGGAAATTGAGAAAAGTGCGAAAGGCAGAAAAGAGGAGACTATGATTACACAACGTATTGAAAAGATCAGATTGAATTATGTAAATAGTAAACCCTGTATCTCTACAGAGAGGGCGCAGCTTTTTACAGAATCTCATAAGAAGACGGAAGGAAAGCCTGTATGTATACGCAGAGCACAGGCTTTTTATGACACCTGTGCAAATCTGGGAGTACATATTTTTGAAGGGGAATTGATTGTCGGCGCCATTGGGGAATTCCGCAAATGTGGTATTCTTACCCCGGAGTTTTCCTGGAAATGGGTGGATAGGGAAATGGATACTTTTTCTGACAGGGCACAGGATCCTTATGTGATGACAAAGGAACAGTGTGAGTATGTTAGAAAGGAGATTTTTCCATATTGGAAGGGAAAGTCTTTGGAAGAGGCATTCTTAGCAAGACTGCCGGAGGATACTGCAAAGATTGGTGTAGATACCGGTATTCTTGACAACGACTCCAAGTGGCGTCAGGCAGTAGGAGAGGTGACACCGGATTATCAGGATCAACTGTTTCCTAAGGGGTTTGGCGGTATTATCAGGGAGGCGGAGGAGAAGAAGGCTGCACTTTCTTATGCAGATGCTGACAGTCAGGAAAAGATGGAATTTTATGATTCCGTGATTCTCACTTCCAAAGGGATTATCCTTTATGCCAATCGTTATGCAGATGAAGCAGAACGTCTGGCGAAGATCGAAAAGGATGAAAAGAGAAGACAGGAGCTGCTTGTTATTGCTTCAAATTGCCGGAAAGTGCCTGAGCATTCTCCGGAAACCTTCTATGAGGCATTACAGTTTATGTGGTTTACGCAGATCGGGGGCATCCTGTCAGAGAACCCGTTATCCTTAAATCCGGGACGGTTTGACCAGTATACAGATCCTTATTATGAGGAGGATCTGGCAAAGAAAAGAATAACACCGGAGTTTGCACAGGAGCTTGTGGACGCTCTGTGGTTAAAGTATTCCGAATGGGTATGGACGATTTCTGCCAATACAGCAGATTACTTTGCAGGCTATAATCAGTTTCAGAACCTCACAGTAGGGGGGAAAAAGCGGGATGGATCAGACGGTACCAATGCTATGACTTATATGGCATTGAAGGCAACGGAGGAGACTAAGACGCATCAACCGGGACTCAGCGTTCGCGTGCATCAGGATTGCCCGGAAGAATTTATGGCGGCTGTTACACATCTTGTCAGCACCGGAACAGGTTTTCCGGCAATTCACAATGATAGCGCCGGCTATCAGATGCTGATCAATGCCGGCTATGAGCCGGATGATGCCAGGGACTGGAACAATTGTGGATGCGTTGTACCACATTTTCGTAAAACCGGTGAATGGACGGCAGCTGTAAACATGAATTTCGGCTCAGCAATTGAATATGCATTAAATGAAGGAAAAAGCTTAATGACCGGTAAACAGATGGGACTTACGGAGAAACCTGCTGCAGAGTTTACCAGCTATGGCGAGGTAGAGGAAGCCTTCTTCAGACAATTTAAAAATCTATGCTACCATAGTATTGTTCTTACCACCACAGCCCAGAGAATTCACAAGGAGATGGTTCCCAGACCCTTCTTAAGCTCTTGCATAGAGGCTTGCATGGAAAAGGGAGTTGATTTAAGTAAGGGCGGAGCAAAATACAATGTGGGGCCTGTCATCACCGGAATTGGTCTGGCTGTTACGGCGAACTCACTGGCAGCAGTGAAGAAATTGGTGTTCGAGGAACAGGTATGTACAATGGGGGAACTGGTACAAGCCCTAAGGGCAGACTGGGAAGGCTATGAGTGGCTGCGAAAGAAGGCACAGGCGGTTCCGAAGTATGGAAATGATGATCCGTATGTGGATCAGATTGCAGTAAAGATAGCAAATTTCTTTTACCATGAAATTCATGGGTACAAGGACATTTTTGGAGCGCCCTTTACAACAGCATTTATGGGTATCAGCAATTATATCCCCATGGGGCGTGTGTTGGGAGCAACGCCCTGCGGGCGCAAATGCGGTGAGCCCTCCAGCGAAGGAGTATCACCCTATGTGGGAAGCGATACCTCCACTCCGCTGGCTGCCATGCGTTCTGCAGCCAAGCTGAATCAGGAGGTACACTCCGGCGGTACGCTGTTAAACCTTCGGTTGAATCAGGAGCTTGTCAGCACGAAACGCGGACAGGCAAATCTTGGGGCAACGATTCAGAATTTCTTTTCCCTGGGAGCATTTCATGTGCAGTTTAATACATTATCAAGTAAGGTTCTGCGGGCGGCGCAGGAGAAACCGGAGGATTACAGAGATTTGTTGGTGCGCGTGGCAGGGTACAGCACACAATTTGTAAATCTGTCCAAATCCCTGCAGGATGCTATCATAGCCAGAACAGAGCATGCTGAGTTTTAAATAATCAGGAGAGAGTAATGCCAAAGAAGATACAAAGCAGTGCGCTTTTGAGAGAAGAGACAGGATATGTGATGCAATTACAAAATTTTTCTGTTAATGATGGAGAGGGGATCCGCACAACCATATTTTTGTGCGGCTGTCCTTTGCATTGTATATGGTGTTGCAATCCGGAAAACATGGCTTATCGGGATAAGGCCCATAAAATGACTTTACAGGAAGTGGAAGCAGTGGTTTCAAGACAAGCTCTTTTTTTCAGGCGTTGTGATGGTGGAATTACGTTTTCCGGTGGAGAAGCCACAATACAACAGGGCTTTTTACGGTCTATGACAGAGCGATTTTATGATAAAGGGTATAAGCTATCCATAGAGACCTGTGGCTATTTCAATTTTGAACAGGTTAGAGACATTTTGGAAAAAATGGATCTGATATTTTTTGATCTAAAGCTTATGGATGACAGGCTGCATCAAAGCTTTACAGGGGTATCTAATCAAATCATCAAAGAAAATCTGAAGAAAGTCGGGCAACTGGGGATCCCACTGGTGGTTCGGATTCCTGTCATAGTAGGTGTAAATGCGTTTGAGAACAATATTCATGCGACCTGTAGCTTTTTGCAAAAATATGTCCCGGAGGCAAAACTGGAATTTCTGCCCTATCATAAGCTTGGAATGGATAAGTATGAGAAGCTGGGGATGCCGACACCCGATGAACAGTATGAGAGTATCCGAAAAGAGGATATAGCTGTATCAGGGTTTTCCTTCGCAGCTCGTATGACTACCCCGTCGGAAGAATTGCTCTCCGCCTTCTCCGATATAGCAAGAGCGTATCATATTGACACGATCTCATTTAGGTGAATGTGCCAGTTTAAAACAGCTTCGTTGTCCATTTGGTGCAGTCCCACACATCAGTAGCCAGACCCTCATAGAAATCCGGCTCATGGCATACCATCAGAATACTGCCTTTATATTCCTGCAAGGCACGCTTCAATTCTGCCTTGGCATCCACATCCAGATGATTGGTGGGCTCATCCAGAAGGAGGATGTTGGTATCACGATTAATTAGTTTACATAATCTGACTTTCGCCTGCTCGCCGCCGGAGAGTACCTTGACCAGACTTTCAATGTGCTTGGTGGTCAGTCCGCATTTGGCAAGGGCGGAGCGCACTTCGTACTGAGTGAAGCCCGGAAATTCCTTCCAGATTTCCTCAATACAGGTAGTGGAAATGCTTTGATCCATTTCCTGCTCAAAATAGCCGATACTCAGATAGTCACCCTGTTCTACACTGCCGCTGATCGGTGGAATCAGCCCTAAAATGCTCTTTAAAAGAGTGGTTTTTCCGATACCGTTGGCACCGGTGAGAACGATTTTCTGACCGCGCTCCATTTCCAGATTTAAGGGAGAGGAGAGTGGTTCCTCATAGCCGATTATCAGCTTATTTGTACGGAAGATATAGCGTCCGGGCGTCCTGGCCTCCCGAAAATGAAATTCCGGCTTGGGCTTTTCTCCTGCAAGCTCGATCACATCCATTTTATCCAGCTTCTTCTGGCGGGACATTGCCATGTTGCGGGTAGCAACCCTTGTCTTGTTTCTGGCAACAAAGTCCTTCAGATCTGCAATTTCCTTTTGTTGTTTATTGTAGGCAGCTTCAAGCTGCGCTTTTTTCATGGCATAGACTTCCTGGAACTTGTCGTAATCTCCGGGATAACGGTCAAGCTTCTGATTGTCCATATGGTAAATCA
>SAMEA3663296__coassemble_453_pt1 | contig 16465 bp, 19 predicted proteins | sample SAMEA3663296__metabat2_high_PE_002 | metagenome-assembled genome bin SAMEA3663296 (sample SAMEA3663296) | pig gut metagenome | biome: pig gut; feature: pig-associated habitat; material: faeces | place: China | collected 2013 | reverse complement strand
GCTCCTCTTCATATTTTGCAACCGTAAACCATTTAAAAACTGTCTTTTTCTCTCTCATTGTAATTCCTCCCTCATATTCCGGTATAATCGTTCGATCCGCTTCATCTCAAGCTGTAAAACCTCTCTGCCCAGGTCTGTAATATGATAAATCTTTCTCTTCTCCTCTTCCGCCATGAAACGGATCAGCCCATCCTTCTCCATCTTGCTAAGGCTCCCGTACATTGTTCCCGGGCTTAAGAGGATCTCACCGTTTGTCATCTCACTGACCTTCTGCACGATGCCGTAGCCATGCATTTCTTTTTGCAGGCATAGCAAAATATAAAATCCGGTTTCTGTCATCGGTACATAAACCTTCTTAATATGAGCATCCATAACTATTCCTCCTTCTATCGCACAACAATATATCGCAGTGCTATACATCGTGATACTTTATATATAGCACTGCGATATAAATTTGTCAACAAAAAATTTTTTATCTCCTCAGATATCTGGCAGTAATCGTATCCGAACTTTGGATCATTTCTGCCGGTGTACCGGTGAACACCACTTCACCGCCGCCGGTTCCACCATCCGGTCCGATGTCAATGATATAATCCACCTGCTTCATTACGTCCAGATTATGCTCAATCACAATTACGGTATTTCCTCTCTTTACCAGCTTTTCCAGAAGCGACATAATGCTTTTAATGTCTGATGCGTGAAGTCCCGTCGTTGGCTCATCCAGAATGTAAATATTTCCCTTCTTATCAAGATCCTTTGCCAGCTTTACTCTTTGTCTTTCCCCACCGGACAGCGTAGATAAGGGCTGTCCCAGGGAAAGATAAGGAAGTCCGACCTCCAGCATCGCCTTAAGGCGCTTGCTGATCTTGGAATTGTCACGGAAGAATTCGTATGCATCCTCCACTGACATATCCAGAATCTCAATGATGTTCTTCCCCCGATAACTGTATTTTAATGCTTCCTTACTGTAACGCTTCCCTTCACATTCCTCACAGATCGTTGTAACCGGATCCATAAATACCAGTTCGGTGACGATCACACCTCTTCCTTTGCACACCGGGCATCCGCCTGCCCCGTTAAAAGTGAACAGAGACGGATCCTGCTGATTCTCCGCCGCAATCAGCTTTCTGATCTCATCGAAAAAACCCAAGAAGGTTGCCGCTGTAGAACGTCCGGTAGCGGTTACCGGGGACTGATCTACCATCACCACTCTATCTGCATACTGCTTTGCAAAAACATCCCGGATCAGGGTACTCTTACCTGAACCTGCTACCCCTGTAACGACAGTGAGAATGTTCAGCGGAATGTCTACTGAAATATTCTTCAAGTTATGTAAACCAGCATTCCGCACAGGAAGAAACTCTGTTGCTGTTCTTGGATTCTCTTTCACCGGGATCTGCTCCTTCATGGCATTCCCTGTTTTGGTACCTGACAATAGCAGATTCTCATGGCTTCCCTGAAAAAGGATCTGTCCTCCTGCTTTTCCTGCCAGCGGTCCTACATCAATCACCTCATCTGCAATGCTGATGATATCTTTGTCATGCTCTACGACAAGAACTGTATTTCCCTTATCCCGAAGGCTCTTTAACAGCTTGGTCATACGGTGTACATCTCTCGGATGCATGCCGGTACTTGGCTCGTCAAAAATATAGGTCATTCCTGTAAGCGAGCTTCCCATGTACCTGACAAGCTTCAGTCTCTGTGCTTCTCCCCCCGACAAGGTGGAAGATTCCCGATTCATGCTAAGATAAGGGAGTCCGATATCAATCATTCTGGTCAATGAAGCAACAAGTGCTTCCACGATCGTTGCTGCGCGTTTATCCTCAATCCCCAGCAGTACTTCCTTAAGTTTCACAAATTCCATCTCACACATTTCATCAATGCGATAGCCTGCGACCTTACAGCTAAGCGCTGCCTGGTTCAATCGTTTACCATGGCATACCGGACAAATCTTCTCGTGAATCACGGAAGTCAGTCTCTTCATGGATGCTTCTTTCATCTCTGAGCTATCCCTTTTAAGAAGCATACGACTCCAATAGGACACAATCCCTTCCACACTTTTGGAGACCCGTTCCCCGTCTTTTTCGTATGCTCCATAGAGCAGAAGGTTCCTCTCCTCTTTTGAAAAATCTTTAAATTTCTTGTCAAGCGGAATCAGTCCTGACTGTGCATACTGCTTCCAATACCAGTTGCCTACATGAAATGCAGGCAGATCTGCCATCCCCTCATTCCATGTCTTTTCCGGATCAATCCTGCTTTCAATGTCCACTTCCATTACCTTACCGATTCCCGCGCATTCCGGACACATGCCGTTTGGATCATTGAAGGAAAAGTAAGAAGCCGTTCCCACATAGGGAGTACCGATTCTGGAATACAGCAGACGGACTGCCGCATACAGATCACTGATCGTCCCCACCGTTGAACGGGCATTGCCGCCAAGCCTGCTCTGATCGATGATCACAGATGCCGTCAAGTTATCAATATAATCCACCTTGGGCTTTTCATACTTCGGCAGCCGACCTCGCATGAACGCTGTGTAAGTCTCGTTCATCTGTCTCTGACTTTCTGCCGCTACCGTATCAAATACAATGCTGGATTTACCGGAACCCGAAACACCTGTAAATACCACGATCTTTTCCTTGGGAATTTCAAGCGATATATTTTTCAGATTGTTCTGGCGCAACCCTCTGATGATGATTTTTTCCTGAGCTTTTCCCATACTCTTTACTCTCTCCTTACACCTAAGCCAAATCCTCAAAGTGTAATCTTCCCTCCCAGTTTTTGGAAGGAAGCACAATCGCATTGTCCTTAAGGATCTCACTGATAATCCGTTTTTCCAACTGCTGCCGGTGCTCCAAATGTTTGATCAGATGTGCAAAGGATTCATATCCATGGTTCTTCCCGTAAGGCGACTCCTTTAAATAGTTCAACATCATCTGATACCACATGGGATTTCCCTGTTCATCCACCCGTTCCTCCATAATTGTGCGAATATTGGATTCCACATTTTCAGAATCCAGGTAAAGAAGAACAAAGCTCTTCTTGTTCACCTGGGTAAACAGCTTTTGATAAAAATCAATAATTTTCTCATCCGATGCCTGGTGAAATAGGATCATGTCCTCCACAATGTTCTGCAAAAAGGCGCATTCAAACAGATTGCCGCTTCCTTCAAATTTATGAAATCTATGGAAAATGATCCTTTCAAGCTCCTCAAGCCCTCTTCGTCCATTATAGATCTCAAATTCCTCCATATACTTATGGAAGCCTTCATAATCTGTAAGAATTCTGGTATATGCTACAATATAGTGATCTTCTTCCTTACAAGTCCATTTCCGGATTTCCTCATCAAGTCCGGGGTATTTCGCTAATGCAATCTGGTACTGCTCCCCGGTCATGTAACTGCACCAAGCCAATTCAACCGGGCACAGATCCCCTTCCCGATAGGTATGATAAGCAGGAAATTTCTGTGTAAGCGTCTGAAGCAATGTACTTTTTCCTGCTCCCTGCAATCCTTCTATAAAAATATTTTTCAATTTTATCTCCTTATGCACTCATCACCTGTGAGGTGACACCCTTTGCATACTGTCTTGATATCAACACTTCCTCTCCATTTGACATCTTGGCATAAAATCTTCCATTTACTGCCGGTCGCACGGATCTGATCTGCCTGAGATTCAGAAGCATTGACTTGGATGCTCTGATGATCTTATGTGATTCCAGACTTTGTTCCAACTGATAGAGTCTCTTTTTGATCTCATAAACCTGATCGTCCGTGTAGGCAAACACCAGCTCTCCTACCGCCTCAAAGTACAGAATGTTCTCCACCTGCAAAAGCAGCATTTCACCGTTTTTCCCATAAACCGGCACCTTTTCTCCCAGGCTTTGTATAAAATTTCTAATTTCCTCCAACTGTTCATCCCACTCAATATAAGACAAAACAATTGTGCTTTCCTCCAAGTTATCCACCTTTTTACTTATGATTTTCATTGCAGTTCCCTCCCTGCTTTTGTACCTCTACCACCTTAAGGCCTCCGGACTTGATCAACATAAGTGCTCCCTGAAATTCCACACTCAACATTTCCGATATCTCTTCCGGCGAAAAAATGCATACCTTAGAGACAATCAATACGCAAATCCCAAATGTATGAAGCCAGACCTGTCTGAACAACGCTTCTGCATCTCTTCTGCACAGGTCATGTTCCTTCTTTATGAAATCCACGCACATCCCGGACAAATCACCCAATTCGCCCATCATATCCTCGTAAGTCTGACTGTTTTTATGCTCCCTCATGTAAAGGAACTGAAACAGCTTAGGCTCTTCCATTGCAAATTGGGTCATCCGCATTCCTACTTCCTTGAATGCCGGCCGGTAATTGACAGCTTCACCCACATACTCTTCAAACTTTTTCATGGCCAGCTTACGTACCTCTTCCTGCAGCTCCTCCATGTTTTTGAATGCAGTAAAAATAGGAGATGACGAGGTGCCGAGCCGCTTACCCAGCTCCCTCGCCATAACGGATTCTATGCCGTTTTCCCTTGTCATCTGGAATGCTGTTTCCACAATTTCTTCTCTTGTATACTTCGCTTTCGGTGGCATCTTATTCTCCCTTTATACATTCTAAAACCCATGTTGCAAAACATTGTTATGTAACATGGGTTTTATTATAATTATATTCAATTTATTTGTCAATCAGATTTTAGCTGTTACCTCTATAGAAGAACAATCTCAACCTGTAATACGGGTAAAATCTTCCCTTTTGTTCCTTAAGGCCGGATAGAAGCTCCTGCCTCTCCTCCTGCACCTCCATCAGCTCTTTTACTCCGGGCTTTTCGTTTCCATATAAATATTTCTCATATTGCTCTAAAAAGTGTATCGGACTACAGCTCTTATCCTGAAAGAGCTTCCCTGCACGCTGCTTCAGCTCGTGAAAGGTCTCTCCTTCCTCCCTCTTAATCCCAAGCAGGGACAGAATCTGCAAATTGCCATATACCAGAATACAAAACTTTTTCTCCACGGTTCTGTTCCTGTCACGATGTCTTTCCAAAAGGAAATCTACTATCAGAATCAGCCCACCTCCAAAGAGAAGAATTGCTCCAAAATACCCCAAAATAAGGAAAATCTTTCTTCCTTCCACGTATGGCTTTTTCTCCTTCTGTTCATTCGGAACAGATAGATCCGACAATTCTTTTTCCCATTCCTCCTCCGTGAAAGGCAGTTCCTGTCCTATCTGCTGAAAAGCATTTTGGTCCTTCTTTTCCCAAGTCCTATTCCTGATTTCTTCATATCCCGGCGTTGGTTCAAACGGAATCCAGCCGATTCCCTCCACATAAACCTCCGGCCACGCATGTGCCATACCGGAATAAACCATTGTCTCCTTCGTATTCTCGATAGGGATGCAGAAGCCCTGCACATATCGGGCAGGGAACCCCGCTTCTCTTGCCAGCAGTACAAAAGCGGTAGCAAAATAGGAACAGTACCCCTTCCTACTTTCCAGAAGAAAGTAGTCAAGAAATTCCCTCTCTCCTGTCACATACTCCGGCAGTTCCCCCGGAGTTAACGTATATTCATATGCCTGAAGTGCCTGCTCCAAGCACCTTAGTCTTTCCAAATCGCTTTCCCCGCCCCCGGTGATATTGGCAAACCAGGCCGCCACCTCAGGACTTATCTCGGGTTTTTCTGCGTATTGCTCCTTAATGCTTCTTTGGTGGGAGTAAAGCATTTCTATCGGATATTCACTGTTTTGCAGATCGAGGGATCTGACCACCCGGTTCCATGCCGCTGTATCCTCCTGTAATTTTTCATCCATGAGCTTTTGGAAGTTCGGATGTGCAACGTTGAGCTGGTAAAAGTCAAGCTGATATTCCGTACCATAGCCCTTCCGTTTTTTGAATACAATATCATCGCCTCTTTGGGCAAAAACATTTCTTCCCTCAAAACCACTTATTTCTGTAGTCTTAAGCGGTGCTAACAGATATTCCGTATGAAAATACCGATACCTGATGCCAATTTCAATTCTTCGAATGTAGTCTGTCGTGTTGTCAGGGTCATACCGTTCCACTGCATATGCAGTTTCCAGAGCATCCAGAAGCCGCTCCTCATCTGTGCTCTCATTCTCGCCCTGCCAGCCCTGCCCATCAAATTGGTCAAATACCTTTCCAATCAGATAAACATTGGTTACCAGCCCGGTCTTTCCCTCAAGCAATAATACCGGTTCCTTGTTTCTTCTAAGACCGCCCAGCAGCTGCCCCTTGTCAGAAAAGCCGCTGACTGCTGTGCCCATATCCTCCTGCCCTATGCATATGATATTTTCTGTCAGCACTGTCAGTTTTTCCTGAGCCCTTTGCCAGAGCGTTTCCACCCATTGCCAGCTATAGGGACTTTCCGGTGCCGGCATAAGAAGCAGCAGAAACAAATAGAGTCCGAGAAACGGCATTACCCACAACATATACGCCTTTAAGCTGCCCCTTTTCATCTTGTGAAAATGCTGTCTCGTCCACTCCACGAACGTAATCAGAATGAAGGTAATTCCCAGCGCAATACCAGCCCTTAAAATCCTTCGCTCCTCAAACAAGCAAAAACAATAATAGCCTGCCAACAAAAAAGCGGCAGCTTCCTTCAGATGCGGGTACTTCTCCATCAAAGACTGCAGAAAATAGCCTGCCACAGTGATTGCCACAACCAGAATAAACTGATAATAAGCTGTTGCTTCTACCTGCCAGCCTTCCTGTGCAAACAACCAACTGAAAAATCCCTCAACCAATTCCACACTCTCGGAAACACCTGTAATTCCCACAACAAGCATGCCAAAGGCAAGCAGAAGTCCGGCTCCGTAGAGGCGAAGCTTTCCGCGAAAGGACTGCATCAGTGCCATTACCAAAATCACAGCCAGGAAGCCTGCTACCTTAACAATTGTGGCTTTTTTAATCCCGATATAGTCAGGCAAACACAAAAGGAACGCACCGATTGACAGAACTGCCATAAACACACGGTATAAAAATGTAACTGTTTTCTCAGAAACTTTTCCCATCAAAGCACCTCTTTTGTTCTACCTTCCGGTGAAACCGCTATCACTCTTCTGTTAAGGTTACTCTGCCTGCAGTAGCATTCTATGGAAGCATCTGTCACAACATAGAAAACCGTGATGATGCCTCTCTCCAGAAGGGGCTGTGTTCGCAATAGGATTTCGTCATTGATCTCATGCAAAATAAAGAAGACCACAAGGCTGTCCGTCAGCCTCCCCTTCTCCATGATCCTGCTGATCATATCTGTCGTATTCTCTTCTTCAGAAAAAATCGTCCCTGCCATTTTTTGATAAAAGCTGTCAAAGCTCCTGATTCCTTCAAGCAGCACATTACACAGCTGCCTTTGTCTGTAATAGACTCTGCTTGAAATATTCTTTTCAGCCAAAAAGAAGCCCAGCGCTATGGTAAGCTCCAGAATCTTGTTTTCAACCGGTAGGTATACCCGATTGTCCTTATGACACCGATTGGTATCGAAGACAATCGAAACTCCCTGTTTCTCTTCCCCGATTCTGTTTCTGACCTTCAGCTTCTGCTCTCTGGCTGCTGCCTTCCAGTGAATCTGTTTCAGGGAATCTCCCGTTGCATAATCACGGGTCAGCGCATCTAACTCTGTTTCCATTCTGAGCGCTTCCCTCTGTAAAAGCGCACTGACATCGGAAATGCTTTTCAATTCATTTACCTTCACAAGCCTGGGAACCACCAATGCCTTTAGGGTTCCGGTAATCTTATAGCGCAGACGAAATAGGCCAAAAAAATCTGAAACAACGATTTCCCTGACCCCCACTTCATATTCACCTCTGTATTTACAAACAAGTCTTGTTTCATACCGGAAGCTTTCTCCCGGCAGCAGCTCGTACTCCAGTTCGTCCGGCATCTCCTCCACATAGGAAAAGTCCGAAAACATGCGCACGCTCACACCGGAAAATGCAAACCAGTCATCATTCTGTAATACAAAATAGTAAGATACCGGCTCTCCACATACCACGTTCCTGGTCCCCAGCTCCTGAAAAATCTTAAACCGGAAATACACGAAAACCAGATAAATGAGAGAAATAACCGGTATCAACGTTACTCCGAAGAAAAAAACATAGCTGACTGTTCCGCCGTAAAAGCTGATACAAATAAGAGAAAGCAGCCAGCTTACCAAAAGAATCCCTCTACGTATTTTCATAATCCTTCACGTCCTTAGCTGTTCCTCTTATACAGGTATCCTCGCCTTTAGAATCAGGCTTTTCAGAATACCGGCAGGATCTTCTTTGCCGATCCGGGCTTCCGATGACAATGAGAGTCTGTGGAGCAGAACCTGTGGCGCTACCGACTTAACATCATCCGGTCTGACAAAATCCCTGCCATCCAAAAAAGCCTTTGCCTGAGATGCCCGAACCAGAGACAGCATTGCTCTTGGGCTTGCCCCTGTCACAAATCGCTTTTCCTCTCTCGTCAGTGCAATCATATCTTCTATGTATCCCAATACGGAGTCCTTCACCGTTACATGAAATGCCATTTCCCGCATGGAAAGGACATCCTCCGCGTCGCATACTGCCTGAAGCTTATCCGATGTTTTTCCTTGCAAATGCAGAGCTGCCATTCTGATTTCCTGCTCTCTTACCGGATAGCCGATCGTAAGCCGCATCATAAAGCGATCCAGCTGTGCCTCCGGAAGCGGGTAGGTTCCCAGATATTCAATGGGGTTCTGTGTAGCAATCACCATAAAAGGCTGGGGAAGCGGATAGATCACCCCATCCACCGTAACCTGGTTTTCCGCCATTGCCTCAAGAAGGCTCGCCTGCGTCTTCGGGGAAGTTCTGTTAATCTCATCTGCCAGCAGAATCTGATTCATGACTACACCCTGCCGGAACTCAAATTCCCCGCTTTTCATATTGTAAACGGATACGCCGGTTACATCTCCCGGGAGCGTATCCGGGGTAAACTGGAGCCTCCCGAAGCTGCATGCAATGCTTCTTGCAAAGCATTCTGCCAGAGTCGTCTTACCGACTCCGGGCACATCCTCCAAAAGGACATGACCGCCCGCAAGCAGACAGATCAGAACATTTTCGACAACCTCTTCCTTGCCGGTAAAAACACTGTTGATTTCCGCCTGTATTTTCTTTGCCATTTCATAATGATCAGCCATGCCTTCAGCTCCTTTTCTGACAATTTTCACAGAAATAAATCGTTCCGCCCATATAATTTGCTTTGTGGATCTCATTACCGCATTTCATGCAGGGCTCATATAAGGAATTCTTGCTCAGCTGCGTAATATATCCTCCCTTGTTTCCAAACAGGTCCTTTTCTGTATCACGACCGCCGCGCTCACACATTTCCTTCAATATTTTCCTGACAGAGGAATAAAGCGTACCAAAATCCTCCTCCGTCATATTCTGCATATCATACCGCGGATCGATACCGGCATCCCAGAGAATATCCTGCAGCACTCCGTTTCCAAGCCCCGGTATTCTCTGCTGTGTTGCAAGAAATGCCTTGGCGGACATCTTCTTTTTCCCCTCTTCATAGAGTCCCCTGAAATAATCCAATGTAAATTCTTCTGACAAAGGGTTTGTCTTTTGGCAGGAAGAAAGATAATATCCCTCTGTGCAAGCCCCGATCGGGAAAATATGAATCGCCCCATACATTTGAATGGACACGAATACAGCAGTTTCATCATCAAAATAAATGGCAAACTGGTGATTCTTCGGAAATTCCTTTTTATCCTCGTAGTATTTCGGATATGCACCATCGGAAAACACAATCATGCTGTCCTTCGTATCAACCTCTATCATACCGCCATGATAGGTTGCACCTTCAATTGTCTGTCCTTCCAACTGCTCATCAAATTTGTCCTTATCCCCATGAAAAAAAGCAAATCTGTGTGGGGTATGTAAAATCTCTATATAGCTGATCGTCTTGCCCTTCAGATTCTGATCGATTTGCTTTGAAATATTGTAGCTCTCCGGTAATTCAAGCATGCTATTTCCTCCTTTTTCTTTTCGTATTTGGAATTATCATAACAAATCAAATATGACATCTGTATGTCAGATTCATTTTGTTTTATATCTTCAGTGCCTTTTTCGGACAGCTTTCCACACATTCAAAACAAAGAATACATTCGGTACCGTTTTCACGTTTTCTGGAATTATCTGTCATATCAACATTCATTGGGCAAACATGCCTGCACTTGTTACAACCTATACATTGATCCTTGTCCACCTTCACCCTCATGAGCGAAAAATAACTCATTGGCTTCAGAAAAACCGTAATCGGACATATGTACTTGCAGAAGGCTCTGTTATCCTTCAACAAAAATGCCAGTCCTATTCCCACCAAATAATAAAGAATATTTCCAATCAGAAAGCTGAAGAACATAATTCGTTCGAGATTGCCAACCTGCAGCAAAAACAGGGAGCCTACAAAGATTAAGGACAAGGCAAACATCACATATCTGATCACGCCTATTTTTTCTTTTCTGGGATTCTGAGGCACCTTAAACGGAAGCAGATCCAGAATCATGGCCGTCCAACAGGCATAGCCGCACCAGCCCCGTCCGAAAATCAAGGGTCCGAATATCTTGGCAACCGCATAATGAATCGTCGCTGCCTCAAACACTCCCGTGAAAAGATAATACCAGAAGCCCTCTATCTGCATATTTTCATTGCTCATCAATCCAAGATAAAGCAGCATATACATCCCCACCAGGAACTGTACCACACTTCTTGCATGCTTTACCTTTTTTGCATAGAGAAAAAGCCCCAGTGAAATAGAGCAGCCGATATAGCTGAAATTTAACAAGTAAAACAGATTACCCTTAGACAGCCATAGGGTAATTGCAATTGTCTCAAAAACAATCAACATAAAGATGGAACCTGCGTATTTTTTCATATGTTCCTCCTTCGTAAGCCGAGCGATGTATCACGCTATCAGCATCACAATTACACCGGTTGCAAGGCAGGGCAGAAGTCCAAGGACCATGCCGATCAGCCCTCTCACAAAATGATACTTTTTCTGATGATATTCCTTGTCCATATGCTCAGTTCCCGGTAATCGTATTTTCTTGATATTGGCAAACAATACCCAATCCAGGAAAAAACAGTCATACCAATTAATCACAAACCAAATGAAATAGGTACTAAGAAATCCGGTAAGAAAGCTGTCTGCGCCCGCAAGAACTGCCAACACTACCATAAATATCAATGCCAGAAGCAGTGCAAAGCCTTTCTTAAGTATGACTGTCCTATCCGTCATTTTACTCGGAATTCTTTCATGTGTCTCAAAATACTTCTCCTGAATATCCTCCGGATAATCATGTATCCACCAAACGGGATCCTTAAGAAGGGGAATCATAATCATTCCCGTAAAAGCAACCACCATAACCACTGTTTCAACCGCCAATATTGTGTAATTCATCTCTTTTCCTCCTATTGTTGATAAGAGCCATCACAAATCTGTTTGTCTTCTCTGTCTAATCCTTTTTTATCAAATATTTTGCTATATTTCTATATTTCATTGACAAGATGCATTAATTCGCGTGTCAAATGCCTAATTTTTGTGCTAAGTTAAAAGACTGCTACAGATTCATGTTACTTACTCTCTTCATCCAGCAGTCCATATATTTTATACAAAGAAAGCATATTCTGATATTGTAATTTGTTTCCCATCAGTTGACGATAGGTTGCGGTTTTTTCTTTACCTCCCTCTTTCAACTGCTTCATTTTACACTCTGTGGTTTCATAATCTTCTTGTATTGCTTTCAGCATTTTTTCAAACGCTTCCAGCCTTATCTCATTCTCCATAATGGCTCCTCTTTCTTGTCGTAAATCAGTATTTTGATTCTCGTCTTTCTGTTTAAAGAAAGCAGGGGCATTATCTGCCCCTGTGCTTTTCTTTTCGTTTTTGCTGTTTCAACTCAAACAGCCGCTGCTTCATTTCTTCACGCTGCTCCCTGCTGATCTGCTTTCGCTCTGTTTTCATCTGTTCCCGCTGTGCAGAGAGAGCCTGCTGTGATTTAGTCCCAATACCGGTGCACTGCATCTGCTTTTTTGCTTCACGCTGTATCCGCTTGGGATTCTTGGCTTCCGCTTCTGCTTTGACATCAACAGCCGGACTAAAAATCAACCTGTCATAGTTTCTGAGGATAAAATCATACACTTCATAATCCCTGGGCTCTGCCCCGAAGGTTACCTTGCATACCCTTAATTTCCCGTCTGAAATGTGTTCAAAAATACCGATCCAAAACGGCTCCTCAAAAAGCACGGTCAATTTCCCTGCTACCTTGTCCATAACGAATTCCTCCTTGATTGATTAATGAAGCAAAGAACGGACGACCCAAGGAGGGAGGGTTACTGATACCCCACAAGGAGTACGGCCGGACTACCTACCGGCTCTGCATGAAAAGCTGACTTCCCATACGTTGTGTTTTTATCTTTGCTGTATATAAAGCACATTTCGCGCTATATATCTAATTACTTGTATATATAGAATATATCATCACTTTGAAATTTTCAATTTAATCCGGTAAATACCAATAAGAATTGAATTGATACAAATATGTCCTCGCTCCTTTGGGCATCTGGGTCACTGCATTTATTACATTGTAATAGTCCCCCGCTCCCATTCCGGTTGCCAGCACACCAAGCGACACCAAAAATAAGTTAGGAACAATCATTCCAATCACATATGGAATTAATCCGAACACAAAATTAGGAAGCAGGGACATAAAGATAAACCTTCCCTTGCTCATCGTCTCGGGACCCACAACAAAGAGTAGTCCATGGGACCAATTGGTATACAGATACACATCCTCCTTAAAGCAGATCGCATGAAGGATTTCATGAGGGAAAAGAATTATCATTGAATTCAGGCATCCAAGTATCATCTGCCATTGCTGCGCCTTTATCAAATCTTTGCAGCGCATAACAGCAGGTATCGCCATCATAATCATAATGACCACACACAAACTGTTTGCAATTACTGCTAATTTTTTCGTATCCGACACCTCATTAAACTTGACAGCTCCCGGCATATGTTCGCCGTGCGGCAGTGATTCGGGATTCAAGTCATACTTTCCTTTATAATGAAATTTCATAACCGGTCTCTCCTTTTCGAGTAACTAATAAAACGCTCTAAGTCCCCTTCAGCATCTCTTGTAACTACCACCTTATAATCCATACTTTGCCCTCATCTCACGAGAAATTTCTGTCGCATCTCTATACTTCCCCTGTTCTGCGTGCTCACGTGATTTTTCCAGTTTGTCTTTTGCAGACAAAGGATCAACAAACACAATTCCACTGACCATATCCGGGTACATTCTGGCAAATTGCTGCGCATACAGACCGCCCTGTGAATGTGCCAAAAGTGTAACTTTACTGCTACATGGCAAATTCTGTAACAAAGTATGTAACTCTACTGCAATATTTTTCGGCGAACGCGGCTTGGAAATATTTCTACCACGCTCATACAAAAGAACAGTAAATTGCTTCGACAGACAATCTGCAATATGCCACCACTCACCTGCAACTGCACCAAGTCCCATTTCAATCACCAAATTGATATTTCCATCGCCAAATATGTGATAAGATATGTTCTGACCTTCTATCTCTTTCCTGTCAAGCAATAAACATTTTTTCATTTTGTGCATACTCTGCTCCTTTCAAAAATATCAGCAAGTGCTTCATAGTCCTCTTCCCGAAACAGATTCAAGACCCCTTGCAAAAAATACTTTTCATATTGCTCATGTTCCTTATTTACTTTTTTTCCTAAATCAGTCAACATTAATAATTGCTCTCTGCCATCTAGTGAATTCTGTTCTCTTTTCACATATCCTCTCTTTACCAATCTGCTTACAGCAGTAACAACAGTTGTCTTAGGCAGACTTAATCTAACACTGATCTGTTTTGCAGTCTCCCCCGGACAGTTCGCTAATGATGCCAAAATAGAAATATCATTGTTACACAAAGAGAGAAAATCATTGTATTCCCCTGATGAAAATATCTCCTGATTTATTTCTGCCAAGCCATGCATTAATTTTGCCAGATATTTTTCCAATCTTTCATTCTTCATTTTTTTCTCCCGCATTTTAGAACGAACATCGTTCTATTATTTTATATAGTTTTCTCATAACTGTCAAGCTACATACGGCACTTTATTCTACTGTGAAGTCTGTCCATTCAACACGATTATAGACCATAACATCACTTGGTCTTGTCATACCGATTTTTTCGTAGAACGGAATAGCATTTTCATTCACACAGGTATACATTATGATATTTTCTATACCACCTGCTAATTCATGCAGCTTTTTCACCAGTTCTTTCCCGATTCCCTGACCGGTACACTCACGAATAACACCCAAATCGGTAATAAAAAGCCAATATGCAAAATCTGTAATACCGAAACATACACCTGCTATTTCCCTGTGATCATTCCTTGCCACCAGGCTAATAGAGGCTTTCTCTACCAATGTGCTTATTCTCTCTCTAAATCTTTCCCGGGGATATTGTGATCCCAAATCTGTTTTCTTTAAAAACTCAATATATTCGTCAGCAGTTAATCTTTCTTCATTTATTGTATATTTCATTGTCTTTTAATCACTTTCCTTCCCCTAAAAGGTACTGTTCACCCTATAACAATAATCTTCTAAAGAAATCCTGATCGTCTTCATCGGTAATCGTAAAACCAAGACTTTCATAAAGTTTTCCTGCAGGGAAATTAGTTTTGCGATGCCCGATATGAATTTCAGGCACTTTTAACTCCGTTTTCAAATAATTGATTGCAAGCTTCATGGCTTCTTTCGAATATCCATTTCCCTGATATTTCTCATCAATCATCAACGGATTGATAAATCCCGATACACCGTCCTCATCATAGCCCAGACCAATCAGCCCGATATTTTTTTCGTCCAGCATGATAGAAAACAGAGTTGTATACTCTTCATATCGGCTTATACCGATCCAATAAACATTAGGTATGGGAAATATTTCTTTTTGCCTTGACGAAACTGACAGGTTGGCAACCTCCCGCCAATTATCCGCATTCAATTTTTTTAACTGTATCATCTATTTTTCTCTCCCGTATTTGTTTTCTGCCAAGACTTTACCTGCTCTGCTATTTCATTCACAACAGCATCGATAAAAACCTCGATAACACTTGCCGACAAAAAGTGATATTTGGATATATCAACTGTATCGACATCGTATTGTACATTTAGTAAATGGTCTCTTTGTTTTTCAAGATATTCCTTCCTTACAAGTCCTTCTACTTCAAAGGCTTTCGCTTTGGAAAGTATTGCCCTTATTGTTTCTGTGTTCCTACTATTTTGGTAAAGCCATATGTCAATGCCACGTGCTTCCCGGTAATAAGCCTCCTTAAACTCTTCCAATTTCATTGGCGGTATATACTCATTTTGAAGTCTTTTCCAGATTTTAATGTCGTTCCAATAATCTGTCAGGCAATGAACACATAAGCCGAGTACGAAGTCTCTGTAATCTGTTCTTTCCTGCTCGGCAAAAATGGCATAAAAATTGCTTCTAATATTGTTGTTCCATCGCCGGTAGTCTTGCGTGTCACTCCATTTCCCACATCCTTCAAACATATGAGATTTAATCTTTATATTAACATTATAATCCGGATTCATATGCACACAATCCGGTGCTACAGATCCCAGAATAAATTCGGCGGCATTCTCAATGAGGGGAATTTGTTCTAATAGTCTATATGCAACTTCCATATGTATCATCTGGTATGACAAAACTGATCACCTCCGACAACAGTTTCATACCCCATTGCCTGTCTGACTATCTGCATTTTTTCATATCCAATCAGCTTTTTCAGTAATTCGAAAGCAACATCGGGTGCTGTCTGTGGGCAATAGGAAGTGATAACATTGCCATCGACAACAATTCTCTCATTTATTACGGATACTCCATATTCTGCTAATTGTTTTTGGCGATAGCCATCCTTCAAATGGTATGTAGTTGCTTTTCTTCCATTCAAAATCCCGCTTTTCCCCAGAGGCAGAGCTCCGACGCAAATTGTGGCAATGATTTTATTCTGCTCATTAAACGCCCTGATTAGATCTAATAATCTTTCATCATATGCTTCTTCATAGAACCCAAATTCTTCAAATCCTCCGGGAATTGCTAAGGCATCATATTCATCAACTACAATTTCATCAATCAGCCTGTCCACAATAATCGGGACATGGAATGTACTGACTACTTCTTTCCGAAATCCGCAAGTGACAACCTGTACCGGATATCCGTAATCGTTTTCCGCCCAACCGAAAACATCTACGAACACACTGAATTCCATGGTTTCAAATCCTTTGGCACAAAACAATAATACCTTCATCCCTATAACCTTATTCCCTTTCATAAAGTCGGATATATTTAAAATACAAAAAGGTTCATAATGCCATGAACAATCATCGTTGCATAACAGCATTTCGTCT
>SAMEA3663296__coassemble_442_pt1 | contig 16828 bp, 17 predicted proteins | sample SAMEA3663296__metabat2_high_PE_002 | metagenome-assembled genome bin SAMEA3663296 (sample SAMEA3663296) | pig gut metagenome | biome: pig gut; feature: pig-associated habitat; material: faeces | place: China | collected 2013 | reverse complement strand
AAAATCTTCTTTAATTCTCCGAGGTTTCTTCAGTAGTATCAATCGTCAGATATTTCAAATGCCCCTTCGGATCCGTAATCTGACAATTCTCTGTCAAAGCGGTCAGGTATTCTGATACGCTCTGTGATGAAAGCGTGTTGGAAATGTTCTCATCATCTGCCTCATCATAGTATCTGTCAATAAATTCTACCACGTAATATCTGCTGTTATCGGTATCTTCAAGAACAGCCATATCCCCTGCAGTTCTTCCATCATCATAAAGCCAATCAGCCACTACCGTTGAAAGACTTGATCGATATCTGCCTTCCGCGAGACTGTATTCCGTTTCAGGATCCTCATAGGTTTCCTTCATATCTTCCGTTGCATTTTCCACGCAGAGAGCTTCAAAATCTCCGCCCTCCTGATATGCCTTCAGCATTGCATCCGCCTTAGCCTTGTTCTCTTCCATTGCTTTTGTAACATCTTCCTCAGATGCCTCTGCATCAAGCCCGGTAGTGAACATAAAGCTTCGATAATCTACCTTGTCATAATCCAGTGCATTCTCATCATAATAAGACTTGATTTCCTCTGTCGAAGGCGCATAATCCTTCAGAAGCTTATCATAATAAGCACCAGCTATAATTCCATCCTTCACAAAATCCTCAATGTTATCTTTTGTTGCGTATGCTCCAAATACCTGCTTATAGTAATCTCCAAGTGAAGTCCCTGCTTCTTCTGCTGCAGATGCCACTCCCTCAAGGAAGCTGTCATATTCTTCCTGTGTGTCATAAACAAAACCGCTCTTTTCAGCATCATCCACCATTGCCTTGGTCTGTCTGATCTGTTCAGCCGTCATCTGATCGAACATATCCTTCCAGGTTAGTTCTTCCGTATACATCTGCTGATCATAAGGTACCGATGTATCAAGACCCATATAAGGAAGTATTGAGCCATAGGACATCATATAGCTACTCACCGTTGACTGATAGTAATAATCGTACTCAAGCTGGCTCACCTTGTGTTCCCCGACTTCAATATAGGTTCCATGGAGCGCAGTATTCTTTTTGATAATGGAATATGCCACAGATCCGACAACCAGAATCACAAGAACCGCAACAATCAAGGTTGCGATCAGCTTTGTCAGTTTATCCTGCTTTTTCTCTTTTTCTTTCTGTGCCCTGCGGGCTTCCATCTTACGGTCATATTTTGTCTGAACCTTCTGTTCATTGTTACCTTCAGGCGCAGTATTCTTAGCCATTTGTAAAGGTCCTCCTCTTTCTATCGTTTATCAAACTTTTTCACTTTTGCTATTCTATCACATTTCTAATTAGAAGAAAACCTTTATTTCTGATTAATATAATTTACCAAGCCTTCTGCAGCTATGATTTTCTGCATAAATTCCGGAAATGCCTGGCCTTTAAACTGCGTTCCTTTGGTCAGATTCTTAATGATACCGCTGTCAAAATCAACTTCTACTTCATCGCCGTTTTCAATTCCCCTTGAGGCCTCCGGGCACTCAATAATCGGGAGCCCGATATTGATAGCATTTCTGTAGAAAATTCTGGCAAATGTCTGTGCAATAACACAACTAACACCTGCCGCCTTGATTGCAATCGGCGCATGTTCTCTGGAAGAACCACAACCGAAATTTTTATCAGCTACAATAATGTCTCCTTTATGTACTTTCTTAATAAATTCCTTGTCAATATCCTCCATACAATGGGTCGCAAGTTCCGCAGGATCTGAGGAATTCAGATACCTAGCAGGTATAATCACGTCTGTATCTACATTATCTCCATATTTAAAAACAATTCCTTTTGCTGCTTTCATAGCTTCCTCCTTATCCTTCTTCAAAGCTGGCAGGGACAGGAAATTTTCCCTGTGATTGCACTTGCCGCTGCGACAGCCGGGCTTGCAAGATAAATCTCGGAATTCACGTGTCCCATACGTCCTACAAAGTTACGATTGGTGGTAGAAACACAGCGTTCCCCGTCTGCAAGGATTCCCATATATCCTCCGAGACATGGTCCGCAGGTAGGCGTGCTCACCACTGCACCTGCCTCAATAAAGATCTTTAAAAGTCCTTCCTCCATCGCCTGCATATAAATTGCCTGTGTGGCAGGAATGACAATACAGCGCATTCCCTTCGCTACATGTCTGCCCTTCAGAACCTCTGCGGCAATACGCATATCATCAATTCGTCCGTTCGTACAGGAACCGATCACTACCTGATCAATTGGAATGTCCTCTGTAATTTCATCAATGGTTTTCGTGTTTTCAGGAAGATGGGGGAACGCAATGGTCGGACGAAGGGTACTCAGATCAATCGTATATTCTTCCTCATAGACTGCATCTTCATCTGCTTCATAAACCGTATAGTTTCTGTTTGAATGCTCCTTCATATAGGCAGTCGCCAGTTCATCAACCGGAAAAATTCCGTTTTTTCCGCCTGCTTCAATTGCCATATTGGCAATGGTAAAACGATCATCCATCGTCAAATTCTGGATTCCTTCTCCCACGAACTCCATAGATTTATACAAAGCCCCATCTACACCGATCATACCGATAATATGCAAAATGACATCCTTACCGGAAACCCATTTGGAAGGCTTGCCGATCAGATTAAACTTAATTGCTGCAGGGACTTTAAACCATGCTTTCCCGGTAGCCATACCCGCAGCCATGTCGGTACTTCCGACGCCTGTTGAAAAAGCTCCCAATGCACCATAGGTGCAAGTATGAGAATCAGCGCCGATAATAACATCTCCGGCAACCGTCAATCCCTTTTCCGGTAATAATGCATGTTCAATTCCCATTTCCCCAACTTCAAAATAATTGGTTATCTCATTGCGACGTGCAAACTCTCTTACACATTTACAGTGTTCTGCAGATTTAATATCCTTGTTAGGCACAAAATGATCAGGTACCAGGGCAATTTTATCCTTATCAAACACCCCGTTCACATTCATTTTCTCCATTTCCTTAATCGCAACCGGGCTGGTGATGTCATTTCCAAGCACCAGATCCAGATTTGCCTCAATCAGTTGTCCGGCCTCCACCTTATCAAGTCCTGCGTGGGCAGCTAATATTTTTTGAGTCATTGTCATTCCCATGCTCATTTCCTCCTGTTTCTCTTCCTATATGGGATTTATTGGAAAGCCCCCATGGAATCGTGATTCCACGAGGGCTTCCGTCAAGGCTGTTTTCTTTCACCATTAGTTGTTGATCAGCTTATCATTCTCATTATTCCAGCTGTAGAGCTTACGGATTTCCTTTCCAACCTGCTCCGAAGGATGTTCGGCTGCCAGCTTTCTCATCGCTTTAAAGTGAGCCTGCCCGCCTGCTGAAGACATATCAAGCAGGAAGTCTTTTGCAAAGGTACCGTCCTGAATATCCTTCAGAATCTTCTTCATGGTCTTCTTAGTTTCATCTGTGATGATCTTAGGACCTGTAATATAATCGCCATACTCAGCTGTATTGGAAATGGAATATCTCATTCCCTCAAAGCCTGACTGATAAATCAGGTCTACAATCAGCTTCATTTCATGAATACATTCAAAATAAGCATTTCTGGGGTCATAACCTGCTTCTGTCAGTGTTTCAAAACCGGCCTGCATCAATGCACAGACACCGCCGCACAGAACCGCCTGTTCACCGAACAAATCTGTTTCTGTTTCTGTTCTGAAGGTTGTCTCAAGAACACCTGCTCTGGCGCCGCCGATTGCAAGCGCATAGGCAAGTGCCTTATCAAGTGCCTTTCCAGTAGCATCCTGGTGAACTGCAACCAAACAGGGAACGCCTTTACCAGCCTGATATTCACTTCTCACTGTATGTCCGGGTCCCTTAGGCGCGATCATAGTAACATCAACGTTCTTGGGAGGTACGATCTGGTTGAAATGAATATTAAATCCATGAGCAAACATCAACATATTTCCCTCTTCCAGATTCGGCTCAATGTCCTTCTTGTACATAGCAGCCTGTAACTCATCATTAATCAGAATCATGATGATATCCGCTCTCTTTGCAGCCTCTGCTGCAGTATATACTTCAAATCCCTGTGCCTGCGCCTTAGCCCATGATTTGGAGCCTTCATAAAGACCGATAATGACATGACAGCCTGATTCCTTCGCATTTAATGCATGTGCATGTCCCTGGCTGCCGTAACCGATAACTGCGATTGTTTTGCCTTCCAATAAAGACAGGTTACAATCCTCCTGATAATAAATATTTGCCATTTTATTGACTCCTTTCCTATGAGGTTCTTCCTCCGGAGACTTATGTCTCCAAAATAATATACTAAAAGGGCACTCAATATGTCCTCAAAGCTTCTTACAGATAAGTAACGTTCTCCGTTCCTCTTCCCAATCCTGCAATACCGGTCCTTGCAAGCTCCAGTATCTCATATCCCTCTAAAAGATTAATAAATGCGTCAATCTTTGCCTGGTTTCCGGTCAGTTCCACGATCAGGCTGTCAGAGGCAACATCAATGATCTTGGCACGAAAAATATCGGCCACTGCAATTACCCCCTGCCTCTCCTTACTGTCTGTCTTCACCTTAATCAATGCCAATTCTCTGTAAACACTGTTTTCAGGCTCCAGCTCCTTAATATCTCTGACATCCACAAGCTTTGCTACCTGCTTCTCTATCTGATCCAGAATTTCATCATCACCGGAAGCTACAATCGTGATTCGAGTGAATCTGGGATCCGCAGTCACACCTGCCGTAATACTTTCAATATTGTAGCCTCTTCTTGAGAAAAGACCTGAAATCCGGCTCAGTACACCGGAGGTATTGTCTACCAAAAGCTGAAAAACCTTCTTACGCAATTTTTCATCCTCCTTAGCATTTGACCAATATTTTATCAATTCAGACTATAAAAGTCAACTTACATAATTAATAGGTTTATTGATTTATTTTAATCTGTTTCATTACATTTCTGAAGAGCCAGCGTGCCGGTACGCGCAACCTCCACAATGCTGACTGACTTGAACATACTGATTAACAGCTGTACCCTTTCCGGAGTATCACACATCTGTATCAGCATCATATTTTTTGACATATCTACAATCTGTGCTTTCATAATATCACAGATTTCCATAATATCCCGGCGGTTTGACTTATTATATTTTACCTTCATGAGCAAAAGCTCTCTGCTGATGCTGCTTGTTTCCCCAAAGGTTTTCACCTTAATGACATCCAGCTTTTTGTTCAGCTGTTTTTCAATCTGTTCTATGGTACGGCTGTCTCCGCTGCTGACAATAGTCATACAGGATACCTCCGGATCATCCGTCTCACCCACCGCAAGGGAATCAATATTAAAGCATCTCCTGGAAAACAGACCTGCAACCTTGCACAATACACCGGAACGATTTTCTACCAGCACAGAATAGATTCTTTTCATGTCTGCTCCTCCTTATCTCACCAGATCCATAGGATCTATCATACATTCTAAAAGTACAGATTCCTCTTCTTTCAGAAATTCATCAAGTACCTTTTCTGCATGCTCCATATTTTCAAGTCTTAAAAATTTCATATCATAGGCTGCAGAAAGCTTCTCTAAATCAGGACTGCCTGACAAATCCACCACCGAATAATTGTCTTTATAGGTATAGTGCTGGTACTCTCTCACCATCCCCAGATAGTTATTCTTAAGTACAACAATTTTCACCGGTATATTGTGCTGACGCATTGTGGCAAGTTCCATCATGGACATTTGGAAGGAACCGTCTCCACAGACAGCAACGACCTGTCTCTTGCGATCTGCAAGCTTAGCTCCCATCGCTGCCGGAATAGAATATCCCATGGTTCCCATACCGCCGGAGGTAAGAAATTTTCCTTTTTTCACAATATGATATCCGCATGACCAGATTTGGTTCTGTCCTACATCTGCTACATAAATTCCATCCTCCTGCATCTTTTCCGATAGCATCGTAATGAAGCCGGCCGGGTCCACATAGGCCGCATTCGGTTTTCGTTTTGGTTCCATCGTATTCCTATAGCCCGCTAAGCTGGAAATCCATTCCTGATGTTCACAGGAAAAATCCTGTTCCAAAAGATCTTCAAAAATATGTTTTGCATCTCCTACGAGCGGGATCGCCGGTCCTACATTTTTACCGATTTCCGCCGGATCCACATCAATGTGGATCAGTACTTTATTTTCCGTGATCAGATCCGGCTGATTTACCGCACGATCTGCCACTCTTGCTCCAACCATAATCAGCAGGTCTGATTCATTCATGGCTCTGTTTGCATAGGGCTTCCCATTATTACCCACCATGCCGAAATATAACGGGTGCTCCGTAGGCATGGCTCCAATCCCCATCATTGTGGAGACAACCGGGATTTTATGCTTTTCTGCAAATCTTCGCAGTTCTCCTTCTCCTTCGGAAAGCAGGACTCCTCCTCCGGCACAAATAATTGGCCTCTTTGCCTTTTCAAGCTCAGCAGCAACTTTTTTAATCTGCACCATATTTCCCTTCACGGTAGGCTTATAGGTGCGCATGGATACCGTTTCCGGATAGGTGAATTTTTTCATTTCCGCATTTTGAATGTCAATAGGGACATCGATCAGTACAGGTCCCTTTCTTCCGGTACTGGCAATATAAAAAGCCTCCTTAAAGATTCTCGGAATATCATTGACATTCTTTACCAGATAACTATACTTGACAAAGGACTCTACAGCCCCCGTTATGTCGGCCTCCTGAAAGACGTCACTTCCAAGTAATGTTGAGTTCACCTGCCCGGTAATGCAGATGAGTGGAATGCTGTCTGCAAAAGCAGTGGCAATTCCCGTAATCACATTGGTTGCTCCCGGCCCCGATGTCACAGCACAAACGCCCACCTTACCGGATACTCTTGCAAGCCCGCTCGCCGCATGGGCAGCATTCTGCTCTGTTCTTATTAGTATTGTCCTAATCTTCGAATCAAGTATGCTGTTGTAGAAAGGACAAATAGCCACACCGGGATAACCAAAAACATATTCAACGCCTTCCTCCTCCAAACATTTAACGATTGCATCTGCTCCTATCATCTTATCAATTCCTTCCTATCCTTAGCGTTTTATCTCATCTGCTATTTCTTAAACTTACCAAAAAAATTGGCAAGAGGCTCCACCACATCCCCAAGATCCTTGATTGCACTGTTCAGGCCTTCAAAATCTATCCCTTCAATTTTTTCCATGACTTCTGTCATGGTTTCAGAATTATCTGTAATAAAGGTATCCATATTATCCCCCATCGTCGTAATAGATTCGCTCATGCTTGTGACACTTTCTATTGCCGCATTTGCCAGTATAATAGTCTCGGATGCCTGTTCCATAATATCATTTGCTTTCTGAACAGTCACAAGTGCCTTCGGAACAACAAGTACGATGCCCATAACAATGCTTACAGCAATCACAAGCGCAGCAACCGTTCTGACTCTTTCATAAAACAATTGCTTTTGAGAATTATTCACAAGTTCTTCCAGCAGAGAGTTTTCTGTAGTCTTTTGTACTTCCTTATCATCCATTACTTTTCCTCCATCCCCAACAGATGCTTTGCTACACGAACTGCCTCTGCCGCATCTGCAGAGTAGCCGTCTGCACCGATCTCTTTGGCATATTCCGGTGTGACCACTGCTCCGCCCACCATAATCTTTGCTGAGACCTTCTGCATCTTTGCATATTCAATAACCATCTTCATTTCCTGCATGGTGGTTGTCATAAGTGCGGAAAGCATAATCAGGCTTGCCTTCTTTTCTATTGCTTCCTTAACGATGACCTCTCTTGGAACATCCTTTCCAAGATCAACCACCTGAAATCCATGATTTTTCATCATAAGAATTACCAGATTCTTTCCGATATCATGAATATCTCCGGCAACCGTTGCAGCCACCACCACCGGCATCTCTTCGCTCTGGTCTGCCGTTGCAAGCAAGGGCTCAAGATATTCAATGGAAAGCTTCATCGTCTCAGCACTGGCAATCAACTGTGGAAGGAAATATTTCCCCTGATCAAACAATTCCCCCACCTTATCGATCGCCGGGAGAAGCATTTCATTTAAAATCCGCTGTGCCTGCTCTCCGCTGTCAATGGCTGCTTTTGTATGTTCTTTTATCTGTTTTCGGTTTCCCTTCAGAACATCCTGATAAATCTGTCCCTCTATAGCCTCATCCATTGCCCCGGATGACACCTTGTTTTCCCCGGCTGTTTTCTTTCCGTCACTCTTAACATTACTTTCAGGATTTGGAACAGTCTGGTTGCTCACGGTAACAGGCTTTCTTTCCTTATAGACTTCCATACGCTCTATATATCGAATATCGCCTTCTTCCTTATTCAGTAAAAGGTCTGATGCAAAAGCAATATTGACAAGCAGGTCCTGCGAAGGATTGGCAATTGCCATGGTAAGTCCTTCCTGTATGGCCATCGCCATAAAAGCAGTATTGACAAAGCTTCTCTCCGGAAGGCCAAAGGAAATATTAGACAATCCACAGGTAGTTGCAAACCCATTTTTCTTGCAATAGCGGATTGTCTCAAGAACCTCCCTTGCAGCAGCGGGATTTGCCCCCACAGTTGCCACAAGTCCATCCACTACAATGTCTTCTTTTTTCATTCCCATATCAAGGGCCATCCGGCTGATCCTGTCGATAATTTCTATTTTCTCTTCCAAATTTTCCGGCAGGCCTTTATCTGATAATGGAAGCAGAATGAACATGGCTCCGTATTTTTTAGCTATGGGGAGAAGCGCTCTCCATTTTTCCTCTTCGCCTGAAATGGAATTAATGAGGGCCCGCCCCGGATATCTGCGAAGAGCTTCCTCAATCACATCAACATGACTGGAATCAATAGACAACGGCAGATTGGAAATCTGCAATACCTCATCCATTACCTGCAGTAATACTTTTTTCTCGTCAATTCCGCCCATTCCTACATTGATATCGAGCAAGGCGGCTCCGCATTCCTCCTGCTCCTCGGCAAAGGAAATCACCATATCAAGGCAGTCTTCCCGGAGCTGTTCCTGCAGTTTCTTCTTTCCTGTCGGATTGATTCTCTCCCCCACGAGCATAAACGGCGATTCCAGGTCAAAAGCAACCGTTTTTCTCTCGCTGGTCAGATACCGGATTCCTTCTTTGTAATGCTTTTGAGGAGTCAAGTTCTTTGTTTCTTCAGCCAGCCTCTTGATATGCGCAGGCGTAGTGCCGCAACAGCCTCCCAGGATACCGGCTCCGGCTTTTACCAGTGCTTTCATTTCCTGTGCAAAGGCTTCCGCTTCCATACCGTAAATGGTTTCTCCCTGCTCATTCAGCGAAGGCATTCCCGCATTTGGTTTGGCAATCACGGGAATTTCCACCACTTCTGCAATTTGCTCAATCAATGAGATCATTTTGTCCGGTCCGGTAGAACAGTTGGCACCGACAGCTGCCGCTCCCAGTTTTTCCAGCGTAATTGCTGCTGTCACGGCATCCGTCCCGTATAAAGTACGTCCGTTTTCCTCAAAGGTAAGTGTCACAATTACCGGCAGATCGCAGACTTCTTTTGCGGCAATCAATGCCGCCCTTGTTTCCTGAAGGCTCATCATTGTCTCAACAGCGATCAGATCCACCCCAGCCCTGTCAAGAAGAGTGATCTGCTCCTTATAAACCGAAATTAATTCCTCAAAATCCATGTTTCCCATAGGAGCAAGCTGACGTCCTGTCATCGTCACATCACCCGCGACTAATGCCTTCCCCGCCGCTGCTCTTATAGATAGTTTTACAAGACGTTCATTTATTTCCTCAATCTGATCTTCCAGTCCATATTCCTTCAGTTTTATCCTGTTCGCCGTAAAGGTGGGGGCATAAATAATATTACTGCCAGCTTCTATGTATTCCTTCTGCAAACCGATCAACACATCAGGATGGTCTAAAATCCATTTCTCCGGACATACCCCTGAAGGCATTCCACGTTTCATCAGGTTAGAGCCGGTAGCTCCATCTAAATAGATCAATTTGTTTTCTGTCAGTTTTTTAAAATTTTTCCTGTTCACTCTTAAAAACTCCATATTTCTTACTTATCCCTATTGCTTTTTCAATGTTAACATAATTTTATCAAAACTACAATTTACAAATATATCATTTTTATAGATTAAATTTAATCTAATTCCTATGAATCTTTTGGATATTTCTTGATTTCATCAGGCAACTATGATAACTTATTTGTGTCAGTCAGTTTTCCGATTTGATTATAAGAATTTGGAGGTTAATCCCAGAAAGCTATGTTAAGTAAAGTAAAATCCATTGTCTGCACTCTGCTCTTTTTCTGCATCTTATCCCTGACATTAACCGGATGTGGTACTGATACGGAGATTGAAAAATATAAAGCAAATATGAATCAATTTTTTGAAAACATCAAGATCTTTGATTCCTCTATCAATGCAATTGACCCCAATTCGGAAACGGCAACCTCTGAGCTTCTTGCCCTGCTTGATTCCATGAACACTTCCTTTTCACAAATGGCATCCCTGGATGTTCCTGACGGCTTCCCGGGTGTAGCCGATCTTGCCGATGAGGCAAGTGAATATATGTCAGAAGCGGTTTCCTACTACCATCAGGCATATGAATCAGACCCTTATGATGCTGCTCTTGAGGAAGTTGCCAGACAAAACTATGAACGTGCAAATGTCCGTTTTCAATACATTGTTTCTATTTTACACGGTGATATTCCGGAAGAAATTTATACTTATGAAGATGATTCCCCTGAAGAAACCGAAGCGATGCAGGAAGATATCGGAAGCATGGAAGAAATTCCCGCAAGCGAATAGATTTATTTTCAAAATGCATAAGACGCCTGGGAAATCTCCCAGGCGTCTTTATTGTATCCGCTTACTTAAGCAATCTGATCTTACCGATCAACGGAACTTCTTTTTCTTCTTCATTGATTGCTGCGATCAGCCCCATGAACCAGCAGACGATCATAAAGATACCCCATATCCATCCAATACAGGGAATCAGTGACAGCAATGAGAACAGAAGAATCACAAGTGCCTGATTTAAATGAAACTTAGCTCCTTCCTTATCTCCTGCACAAACAGCGATCAAAAAGCCAATCCATGTAAGATAAGCTACAATACCGGTTGTCTTTGCATCCATTTTTTGTTTCCTCCTTCATAAAAAATTATGTCAGCACCAATCTGTGAATGATGTTGAATATCTTGACCAGCCATTGTACCAGTATCACAATGACCGCTCCGTACAAATAATACTGAATCTGTATTTCCCTTTCTGCTCCGTTTCTATTGAAACGCTTGCGCCAAAACATCACGAGCATAAAGTGAAGATAAGCCCCCACGCCATATAGTACAGTGGCATTCAACCGAAGGCTTTCCCTTATATTTCCCTGAAATAAATAGTAAAACGCTCTCGTTCCGCCACATCCAGGGCATGGCAGCCCACATAGGTCCCTAATAGCACATGTAATATGACTTCCATAAGCCTCAAACCCGCTTCCGGCAAACCAGAAGCCGAAGAGACAAAAGGGAATAAAAATGATTTTTCCAATCAGGTAAAAGAGTTCATCAACTCGATATTTCCCATCTCTTTTAATACATTTCATTCACAATCTCGTCTAATATTTCTTCATATGGCATTGCTGCACTGATTCCAATACAGATAATAAAAATAACAATACCAATTCCGGCTGTTACAAGACCAGCAATTGCCATTCCCTTACCGTCATACTTTTTCACAAGAGTAATAATACCAAGTACAATTGCTGCAACTGCCAGGACAAAGCTGAACCAGGAAAGGCAGCAGCATACCAAAGACAGAATACCACATACCAAAGAAGCAATTGCCACACCAATATTTCCACCGTTCACAACCTCTGCTGTAGGAACGGAAGAATTATACTGTGCTGAAGGATTACTATATGTAGAAGTATATTCATTGCTGCCGTCAGCACTGAAATTTCCCTGTACATTATCATAATTGATCTGAATTTCTTCCGGAATCGGTTCAGGCTTAATTTCCTCTGCCTCTGTAACCTTTTCATAAGCAGGTGCTGCTTCTTCCTGAGGAAGTCCCTCGGCATAAACGTTATCTGTCGTCTGCGGCTGTGTTGTCTCTTGTGCAGATGCGTGGGGTTCAAGCTTAGAACCACAGTTTGCACAGAATTTTGCTTCCGCACTATTCTCACTGCCGCACTGCGTACAAAATACTTTCATTTCTTCACTCATTTTCTATTATCCCTTCTAAACATAATTAATAGATACGAACACTATTTTAAGATATTTGTCGCAAAAAGTCCATAGCTTCTTTTTGACCTTACCAATCAATAATATTATTCGCTTTTTTGCCCGTTTTCTGCTATACTTGGTTTGAATTGGAAAAATTTTCTTCTGTTGTCATGTGAAAGTATCAATAAGGAGGCTTCATTATGAGAATATCGATAGATTACCATAAACCACTATTACTTTGTACAGTTGTTCTGCTCTTTTTCTGCGGAGGTTGCGGTACGCAGAAGGCAGTCGGAACTGAAACTCCCAATCCCACTACAGCCGTTTCTCCTTCACAGGAAGGTAAAGCTGACACCACAGCCCCGGATTCATCTGCAGGAGCTGTTTCGAGTCCGGAGACAGATTATTACGGCGACTATCTGAAAACCGGCGGTGAGGTTGCCCTGGTAATTGACTGCAGCAGTATTGACGACAATGGTTTTAACCAGGCCGCCTATGAAGGCGCTAAAACATACGCCCAGGCCGCCGGTGTAACCTATTCCTACTATTCTGCGGATGAAAATACAGTCGATGCTTACGAGAGGGCTCTTATGACAGCCGTTGAAAATCATGCCAAACTGGTTATCTGCTCGGGCTCTCATTTTGAGCAGGCCTTAGGAAGCCTGCAGAATGCTTATCCCGATATTCATTTTCTGATACTTGACGGTGTTCCGAAGGATGCTTCCGATAAGGAGCTACCGATTGCTCCTAACGTACACTGCATTTCCTATCACGAGGAGGAAGCAGGATATCTTGCCGGATATATGACTGTTATGGATGGTTATACAAAGCTTGGCTTTATAGGAGGCGAAAAGCTTCCCTCTGTTCAGCGCTATGGAACAGGCTTTCTTCAGGGAATCGATGCTGCCGCAAAGGAGCTTAATATCCGTGAGGAAATTATTGTTGATTACGGGTATGCAGATACCTTTTTACCAGATAAAAGTATTGAAGAGGTCTCTTCCCAATGGTACGAAGAAGGAACTGAAGTCATTTTTGCCTGTGGCGGTTCTATTTATGAATCGATTCTTACCTCTGCCGAATCCTGTGGAGGTCTTTTGATCGGGGCAGACACAGATCACAGCAGCATCTCTAAGCTTTTCCTCACTTCTGCTATGAAGGAAGTCAGATATTCAGTGATCATGACCTTGGATGATTATTTTGCATCCGGCAATGTCTGGTCAGAAAATTTGTCCGGTCAGACGTCCACCTATGGTGTGTCGGATAAGTGTATTGGACTTCCGGTTTCTGAAAATGCCTGGCGTTTTGAAAAGGTTTCCTATTCGGATTATGCAGTTCTTCTCTCCCGCATAAAAAACGGTGAGATCCGGATCACCTCCGACAACAAGTCAACGCCTGAGATTTCCATTCAAGTAAATTATCATAATAATTTGTAGGGGGATGTGTTGTGAAACGGAATCAGTCAACACCACGAATCATTATTCTGCTCCTTTTTTTATGCATTCTTTTTTGCAGCTGCGGAAAAGCAAAGCCTGCTTCCTCCGAATCCGCACTTGATGCGGCCAGAGCAAAAGAAGCAGAACGAAACGCAGAACGAGAAAAAGAAGAACAGGAAGAAGCGCAGCGGGAACACCATAAAAAGCTTGCAGAAGGAAATGTAGAGCTTTCTGAATATCAGTTTCCCTCTTATGGCACGATATCAGGGTGCTGTTTTCAATCAGACCAAAAACACATAACGCTGGATCTCGAAATTCCGGATATTCCCAAAAGTGATGATGCTTTTATCTACCTATTTGCTTTTGAGACCTATGACTCCGATCACAAATTTGACAGTATGCCTGTTACCAGTTCCGAAAAGGCGACCACTTGTCATCTTACATGGGAATATGAGGAAGGGCAGCTTTTTCAGGAATTTGTTCCGGCATTGCTGGTGGAAGGGGAATATGTTCCTATTTCTACCGGCTCCTATATAACCAATCCGGAGATGATAGCGTCAAATCAGGATAGCCGCCTTGAGGTCAATTCCAAAAAAGGACTTCTGATCGATCCGGAAACACTGGAAACCCCATTGCTTGAAGATTTAGGTGTAAAGCATGCCATCTACAATATTCCTTTGTCCATAATTCTCGGGGAGACCAGCAATCCCGCCTGTCCTACCATCTATTATGATTATAGAGGAAAGACCTATCAATTTAATGGAGCGGCAATTAATGGCTATGATTATCTGTTTTCCTATCTTACCAGCATGGATATGATTTCTACAGCCATCATTCTAAATGACTGGAATGACAATTATCCGGAATTGATTCATCCGGAATCGCGCAATCATGACTCTGGAGCATATTATTATGCCTTCAATACCGCAGAGGAAGACGGCTGTCGATATTTGGAAGCAATTGCCTCTTTTCTTACCGAACGCTATGCAGGCGGAGAACATGGTCTCGTATCTAACTGGATCATAGCAAACGAGATCAATCAGCAGACCACCTGGAACTATATGGACACAGATGATGTCGACTATTATGCACAGGAATTCGAAAAATCTCTCCGCATTTTTTACAATGCTGCCAAAAGTAACTATGCAAATGCAAAAGTATATTTCAGTTTAGATCACGACTGGAATAATAATAAAGGAAAAAATGAAGTTCACTTTAACGGAATGGATTTGCTGAAAGCCATCAATCAATCCGCACTGGAAAAGGGTAACTATGATTGGGGACTTGCCATACATCCCTATCCAAATCCACTTACCCGTGTCAATTACTGGGCAGTCGATTATGAGAAAACAATGGATGCGCCGTTGCTTACTTTGATGAATCTGAATGTTGTAACTGATTTCTTAAAGCAGCGGGAATATTTGGATCGTTCCGGAAATGTTCGTAGTATTACCATAACTGAGCTTGGCTTCTCTTCCTCCTCCGGAGAAAAACTGCAAGCCGCTGCCTTTGCCTATGGTTACTACATTATCGATGCAAACCCTTACATAGAAGCTTTCATTATGAACCGACAGACGGATGCACTTGAGGAAGTAAAGCAGGGGCTTTCCTTCGGTATCTATGAGACAGATCATTCCGCTAAATACATTCTGGATGTCTTTAAGTACATTGATACCGACAGGGCGGATGAATATATGGATTTTATGCTGAATATCCTTGGTGCAGACAGCCTTGAAGAAGCACTGGAGTGGGCACAATAATAAATAGAATTCAGAACTATAAAAGGACTTTTCAAGTGTTTACACCTGAAAAGTCCTTTTTCTTTAAAATCTTAATAACTTAGAATTTACCTGCCTTTGCTGCTTCCTCAATGGAAACTGCTACGGCTACGGTAGCGCCAACCATAGGGTTGTTACCCATGCCGATCAGACCCATCATTTCAACGTGAGCAGGAACAGAGGAAGAACCTGCAAACTGTGCGTCTGAATGCATACGTCCCAATGTATCTGTGAAACCGTAGGAAGCAGGACCTGCAGCCATGTTATCAGGGTGAAGGGTACGTCCTGTACCACCGCCTGAAGCGACTGAGAAGTACTTCTTACCGGCCTCTAATCTTTCTTTCTTATATGTGCCTGCAACGGGATGCTGGAATCTTGTGGGATTGGTAGAGTTACCGGTGATAGAAACATCTACATTCTCCTTCCACATGATTGCAACACCTTCCGGAACGGAGTTTGCACCGTAGCAGTTAACCTTTGCACGAAGTCCTTCAGAATATGACTTGCGGTAAACTTCCTTAACTGTATTGGTGTATGGATCATACTCTGTCTCAACAAATGTAAAGCCGTTAATTCTGGAAATGATCTTTGCTGCATCTTTTCCAAGACCGTTTAAGATAACACGAAGGGGTTTCTGACGAACCTTGTTAGCCTTCTCTGCAATTCCGATGGCTCCTTCTGCTGCTGCAAAGGATTCATGTCCTGCAAGGAATGCAAAGCAATCTGTATCCTCTTCCAAAAGCATTTTACCAAGATTGCCATGTCCAAGACCTACCTTACGGGTGTCAGCTACAGAGCCTGGAATACAGAATGCCTGAAGGCCCTCTCCGATTGCTGCTGCAGCTTCGGATGCCTTTCTGCAATTCTTCTTAATTGCAATTGCAGCACCTACTGTGTAAGCCCAGCATGCATTTTCAAAACAAATGGGCTGGATCTTCTTAACCTGGTCATACACGTTAAGCCCAGCATCTTTTGTGATTTTTTCAGCCTCTTCAATAGAAGAAATGCCGTAAGAGTTTAAAACAGAAGTGATTTTATCAATTCTTCTTTCATATGATTCAAATAATGCCATTTTATCATTCCTCCTATGATTATTCTTTTCTCGGGTCGATGATCTTAACAGCATCATCCACACGGCCATACTGTCCGCAAGCCTTCTCATATGCAGTTGTAGGATCGTCGCCCTTCTTGATGAAATCAGTCATCTTGCCAAGGTTAACAAACTTGTAACCGATAATTTCATTATCAGCATCAAGTGCAATACCTGTTACATAGCCTTCAGCCATTTCCAGATAACGGGGACCCTTCTTTAAGGTACCATACATAGTACCAACCTGACTTCTGAGACCCTTACCTAAGTCCTCAAGACCTGCACCGATCGGAAGTCCATCCTCAGAGAATGCACTCTGGGAACGTCCGTATACAATCTGTAAAAATAACTCTCTC
>SAMEA3663296__coassemble_434_pt1 | contig 17077 bp, 16 predicted proteins | sample SAMEA3663296__metabat2_high_PE_002 | metagenome-assembled genome bin SAMEA3663296 (sample SAMEA3663296) | pig gut metagenome | biome: pig gut; feature: pig-associated habitat; material: faeces | place: China | collected 2013 | reverse complement strand
CTGTGTGGCAGGCTCCAAGGTGGTTCGCAAGTGTGCACCTGATGAGAAGGTAGGCGTGATGTGCCTGGAGGATGGAAAGCCCTCTATCGTGGAGTACTATGAGCTTACGGAGGACCTGATGAACGCCAAGGATGCAAACGGCGATCCGGCATATTATTTTGGAGTGATCCTGAATTATCTGTTCCGAGTGGCAGATCTTGAAAAGATTCGGGAAAAGAATCTGCCCCTTCATATAGTGGAAAAAAAGATCCCTTATCTGGATGAAGAAGGGAAGAAAATAAAACCTGAGGCTCCGAATGGTTACAAATTTGAACAGCTGGTGCTGGATATGATTCACGAGCTGGACAGCTGCCTTCCCTTTGAGGTGGAGAGGAATAAGGAGTTTGCACCGATCAAAAATGCAACAGGCGTGGATTCTGTGGAGAGCGCAAGGGCACTATGCAGGGAAAATGGGATAGAACTTTGATTTCAAGTTTGAGTTACCCTTGTTAACATTTTGACAGGTTTCAATAACATTCAAACCTTGTAGATGATAAACAAAGGTGTTTACAATGGTGACAGAAACAAGAAAATCAAATTGGAATTTAGATTGGAGGTAACAAAATGACAATATTGGTCACAGGTGGTGCCGGCTATATCGGCAGTCACACGGTAATTGAACTTCAGAATGCAGGATATGATGTGGTTGTTGTAGACAATTTAAGTAATTCCAGTGAAAAAAGTCTTCAGAGAGTGGAAAAGATTACCGGCAAGCCGGTTACCTTTTATAAGGCGGACATTTTGGACAGAAAAGCTCTTGAGGAGGTTTTCGACAAGGAGAACATTGATTGCTGTATTCACTTTGCAGGCTTAAAAGCAGTGGGCGAGTCCGTGCAGAAGCCTTGGGAATATTATGAGAACAATATTGCTGGTACGCTGACTCTGATCGATGTGATGAGAAAGCATGGTGTAAAGAACATCATTTTCTCTTCCTCTGCAACAGTCTACGGCGATCCCGCTATCATCCCGATTACGGAGGAGTGTCCGAAGGGACAGTGCACAAATCCTTATGGCTGGACCAAGTCCATGCTGGAGCAGATCCTGACGGATATTCAGAAGGCAGATCCCGAATGGAATGTCATACTGCTTCGCTACTTTAATCCCATCGGTGCACATAAGAGCGGAATGATCGGGGAAAATCCCAACGGCATCCCGAACAATCTGATGCCCTATATTACGCAGGTGGCAGTTGGCAAGCTAAAGGAGCTGGGTGTATTCGGCAATGATTATGATACCCATGACGGAACCGGTGTGCGTGACTATATTCATGTAGTTGACCTGGCAACAGGACACGTAAAGGCACTGAAAAAAATTGAAGAAAAAGCGGGACTTTGCATCTACAATCTGGGAACCGGTGTAGGATACAGTGTTCTTGATATTGTAAAGAACTTCGAGGAAGCAACAGGCGTGAAGATCCCTTATGTGATTAAGGCAAGGCGTCCCGGCGATATTGCAACCTGCTACTCGGATGCTTCCAAAGCAAAGGCAGAGCTTGGCTGGGAAGCACAGTATGGCATTAAGGAAATGTGTGAAGATTCCTGGAGATGGCAGAGCAATAATCCCAACGGATATGAAGCATAAATAACAAGCTTTTTTATAAAAATAAGACCCTCAGACTTTATTTGCTTGAAGTGAAGCAGATGGAAAGCCTGAGGGTTGTTTTATTCCTTATAAACTTACGTGACAGTTAGGCAACATACAGATACATAAAGATAAAATGGCAGATGCTTCCGCCCATAACAAACAGATGGAAAATTTCATGGGAACCGAAGAATTTGTGTTTTCCATTAAAAATGGGAAGCTTTAAGGCATAGATCACACCGCCGATGGTATAAATAATGCCGCCTGCAAGAAGCCAGCCAAAGGCAGCGTGGGGAAGGACATTCCAAAGCGGACCAAAAACACCGACGCATACCCAGCCCATTGCAATGTAGATGACGGAAGAAAACCATTTGGGACAGGTAATCCAGCAGGCTTTCAGAAGCATTCCAAATAAGGCAATGCCCCAAACAACAGAAAGCAGTGTGTAGCCCAGCTTTCCACCCAGAATAATCAGGCAGACAGGAGTGTAGGAGCCTGCAATCAGGACAAAGATCATCATGTGATCCAGCTTGCGGAATATGCGGAGCGCTCTTCCACCGATATTCAGTGAATGATAGGTGGCACTTGCACCGTACAGCAGGATCATGCTGATACAAAAAACGCCAAGTGCAAACAAGGAATTTCGTCCGCCGGATGAAAGAGCGGCTTTTATCAAAAGAGGAGTTGCCGCAAAAACAGCCATCATCATTCCGATGAAATGAGTAATGGCACTTCCGGGCTCACGTATAGTAATCTGCATATTTATAACCTCCTAACATATAAAACGCAACACGTAGTATTTAATACTACATCAAATATATTATGATACTACTACTTATTGTTTCGGATGTCAAACAAAAATATGCATATATTTCTTTAATCTTCTTCAATTACCTGGATCTCCAGATAATCAAACTCAATATGCTCTATGAAATTGTCCTGATAAAAACGGGTTTTGGAATGACGCTTGAATTCCTGAATCGTGGATTCCAGCCAGATTGGTTTTCCCAGATCAAACTGATAGCAGACTTCATCAAGGGCGTGAAAGATTTTGTGTGTGCGTGTGTCATTGCTTTCATCGCAGATGACAGTATCCCTTAGCAGATGGTTATCCTGAAAAACCTTTGCCCATAATCGAAACATAAGAAGTCTCCTTTCTGTTGCCTGTAATTATAGCAGAGAGGTTATGATTTCTCAATCATTAAAAATCAATAAAATATGATAAGAACGGTACATGAATAGGAAAAAGTATGATATAATAAGCGCATAAGGAAAACAAGCGACGCCGGAGGCGGCATTTGAAGTAGGCAGGAAAGCACCGAAGGTGCGGGGTATTTAAGAATAAAGTAGTAAGGCGGGAAACGGATGGAATTAAGGATAGAACGCGACAGCGATGTCGATAGCTGGAAGGAAGTTATACTTATTTACAATTCTGCGTTGAAGCAGATATCGACCAAACTGGAAATATTAAACGATGAATTCCAGCATGTGCACCGATATAATCCGATCGAGCATATTAAGTCCAGAATTAAAACTTCAGAAAGCATTGTTAAGAAACTAAAGAGACATGGTTATGAGTCAACAATTCAGAACATGGTCCAATATGTAAATGATATTGCGGGCATTCGTGTAATCTGCTCCTTTACCTCTGATATTTACCGGATTGCTGAGATGATCAGTAATCAGAGTGATATTAAAGTGATTTCTGTGAAAGATTACATAGTAAATCCCAAGCCCAGCGGTTATAAGAGCTATCATATGCTTGTGACGGTTCCGGTATATCTTTCGGACAGAATTGTGGATACCAAGGTAGAGATTCAGATTCGCACTGTTGCCATGGATTTTTGGGCAAGCTTAGAGCACAAAATTCATTATAAGTTTGAGGGGAATGCACCTGCTCACATTAAAAACGAGTTGATTGAATGTGCAAGGATGGTTTCAGAGCTTGATGCAAAGATGTTATCTCTGAATGAAGAGGTACTGAATCTCAGTGAGCGGGAAGAAAATACATAGAATAATAGCAAAGCTGCAAAGCGTCCGGTAATGCCGGACGCTTTTTGCATGTAATGTAATAGGAAATTTGCTTATAGCTATTTGGCGCTAAAATGAGGAGTGCCCAGACACATTTCTGCGCCTGGGCTATTATGAAAAAATTATCTATATGTGTAATGAAAAACATTACGTAGTCTCTTGTTTGTTGATAAATATAATATAGCGCATAAATATGAACAAATTATGAACACAGTATGAAAATATCGTTAATATTTACAATGATGTAAAAAAATAAACCAAAAAATTATGCATAATGCACAAAATCAGAAGCCGAGGATGTTTATTGTAAAAAGGTGCTAAAGGTGGTAAAATACTAACAGGTTTTGTAGCCATGATACGGTTGCAAAGGAATTGTGATATACCCGGAGGAATGAGAATGGACAACTTTATGGATAAGATTGCACAGAAATTGAATTCACAGGAGCTGATCAGAGCAAATGCGGCAGCAGATGCGGCAGAGCTTGAAAGCCTTGAAAAGCAGCTTGCAATTTTTAAGGAACAGATGGATAAATATGATGACTGCATTCAGGAAATGAGAAAGCTGAACCTGAAGAATATAGAAAGTGCGCAGGGTGTACAGAATCTGGCAGATACCGCAAATGAAAAGCTTGGCCAGACGGTAGGTGAGGTAGAGGCGGAATCTGTATCAAGGATTAAGCAGACCTCTGAGGTTTCCATAGCGGGAATCAATCAGGCTTTAAGTGAAAGCCTTGCCAAGATTGCTGAAATTAAGGAGAATTCGGATAATCTTGAACAGATTACAGAGAATATGTCGGGACTCCAGACAAAGCTTGAGGAGCTGTTCAGAAATCTGGAGGATTTTCTCCATACAGACAATGTGAAGGTGTACCGCAATGTACAGGCATCCGTAGTGGAGGAACTTGAAAAACAGACCACAGAGCTGAAGGGGGCGGTGGAACAGACTGCCAGCCGCAATAAGGTTCTTTTGCCGTTTGTGATCATTACCATGGTTATCAGCATTGCCAATGTGGCTATCACAGTTGCCAGAATCTTAAATTTATTTTAGAAACGGAGAAAAATATGGGAAAACAGAGCTGGAAGCCCGGAAATATGCTTTACCCGGTGCCTGCAGTATTGGTTACGGTTGCAGATAAACAGGGAAGAGTCAATGCTTTTACGGTGGCATGGACAGGAACTGTATGCAGCGACCCTCCAATGGTATCTATTTCGGTAAGACCGGAAAGGTACTCACATCATATCATAGAAGAAACACAGGAATTTGTCATCAATCTGACTACGAGCAGTCTTGCTTATGCAACAGACTACTGCGGAGTGAAAAGCGGAAGGGATACCGATAAAATTAAGGATATGAAGCTTCGATTGCTTCCGGGAGAAAAGGTTGGTGCGCCGCTGATCGAGCAGAGTCCCGTGAACATTGAATGTAAAGTAATGCAGACGTTAAGGCTGGGTACGCATGATATGTATCTGGCGCAGGTGGTTGCAGTGCATGCCGATGAGGCATATATGGATGAAAAGGGGAGGTTCTCGTTGGATAAGGCAGATCCGATCGCTTACTCTCATGGAAGCTACTATACCCTTGGAAGGAAGCTTGGAACGTTCGGTTATAGTGTAAAAAAACGGACATCATAGTGTTTTTCGTGAAAGTTTTACTTGACGAATAACAGAATAATCAGTAAGATAAAGTCAATTAATAGGAAACCCAGTTACGAAGAAGTAGCATCAGGCATAGCCTGGTGCTTTTTTTTATCGGCGTTGTACGTGAAGAATTTGCAAGCTGCTTTACAGCTTGTGATAAGGAGAAAACAGAATGAGTCAGATAGATAGAAACATTGCTTACAATTTGAAACGCATCAGAAAATCACGAAATATGAGCCTCGATATGCTGGCAGAAAAGACCGGGGTAAGCAAGAGCATGTTGGGGCAGATTGAACGTGGAGAGTCAAACCCTACAGTGGCAACTGTCAGTAAGATTATGGAAGGAATCAAGATTTCCTTTGAGGATCTAATCTATAAGCAGGAAGAGGAAGTTGTTTTGGTGGAAAAGAAGAATCTTTCCACTTACAAGGAAAAGGATGGAGAATTTAAAATACGTACGGTTTTCCCGTACAGTAAAGAGCGTTCCTTTGAATTCTTTTATCTGGAGATAGAATCCGGATGTAGTTTTCAGGGAAATAATTATGGAGATAACAGCTGGCTGTATGCAACAGCGTTTCGGGGAAATATCACAGTGCTGGTAGAAAATACCCGATATCAGATACTGGAGGGAAACTCTTTGAGATTTCCGGCTTTTAAGGAGTATATGTTAGCAAATGAAGGGGCCGTAAAAGCGGAGGGATATCTCATTTTATCTCACGGAGAAGGAGATGCTTAATGATGCGGAGGCTTATCCGGTAGCAAGCTTCCTCGGATAATGGCGTCCTTCCCATATTTTTGACGGATAGAATCCAGTGTCCTGTCAAGTGCATCCAGCTTTTCCCTGGAAGGGGTCGCAGCTTGACATCCTGAAGTCAAAACCGGATTTTCTGCCGCCTGGGGCACAAGATCAAAAAGAGAAAGCTGAGTAGGTTCGGATTGATCAACGAGCTTAGAGCTTCGGATGCCAAGGAGGCGGATGGGTGCGCCGTTCCATAGTTCATCGAACAAGCGACAGGCAGACTCATAGATAATCCTTGAGGTGCAGGAGGGAGAAGGAAGCATCATCTGGTGAGAAGCACACTGAAAATCATTGTATTTGATTTCCACGCTGATCATTCCCGCAAGCTGCCCGGCATCTCGAAGACGTGCAGAGACGCTGTCAGCAAGGGAAAGCAGGCAGCGGAAGGCATCCTCACGATGGATCAGATCCGATGGAAGCGTAGTGGAATTCCCGATTCCCTTTGCTTCTGCCGGGGTGGAGAGAACAGAAGAGTCATCAATGCCATTGGCGTATTCCCAGAGGAGAATGCCGTGGCTTTTTAAATGTGAGGCAATAATGCTTTTATCTGTCTTTGCCAGATCACCGATCGTGCGGATTTCCAGCTTGCCAAGTGCCTGAGAACTGGATCTGCCACACATATAGAGACTGGATACGGGAAGAGGCCACATTTTCTTTTCAATTTCGCCGGTAAAGAGGGTATGAACCTGATTGGGTTTGCGAAAATCAGAGGCCATCTTAGCAAGCACTTTCTTGTTTGAAATACCGATATTGACGGTAAAGCCAAAGCGCTCTTTGATTTCATCTTTTATTAGCGTGGCGGCTGCCACAGGCGAGGAATATCGGTTCTGGATGGGAGTAAAATCCATAAAGCATTCATCAACACTGAGCTGCTCAATTTCCGGACAGATTCCGGACAAAAACTGCATGAGCTCCTGACTTCTTCTGTGATATAGAGCATGATCCGGAGATTCAATAAATAAGGAAGGACATTTGCGCATGGCATTTACGATGGGTTCACCGGTCGTAATGCCATATTTTTTGGCCGGAATTGACTTGGCAAGAACAACGCCGTGGCGCTTTTGCATATCTCCGCCGACAATGGAAGGAATTTCACGCAGATCTACAGTATCACCTGCTTCAAGCCGCTTTAGCGCACTCCAGCTAAGGTAGGCAGAATTGACATCAATATGAAAAAAAGTGTTCTGCATTTGTTCGTTCCTCCTATTATATAACATTTTATCCCAAGAGTTTAGCTCTTTACAAGTAAAATGATAACTGTTAGAATAAAACTGTTACAAAAATGTTACAAAAATCTGGAGACAGTCTATATAGCATGAAACGCATTACCGGTTATTATAAAAGATTAAGATTAAGAAAAATTGAAATAGCAGTACTGGCAGTTTTTGTCAGTATCTTTTTTCTGCCTTCTTTTGTACCCTTTGAAAAAACGGGTAATAATATGTTTACAGTCCTTTTAAATGATGTGCAGGTCGGTGTGGTTGCAGATCCGAAGGAGGCACAGAATTGTGCTCTGGAAGCCAGAAGACATGTTGCCGGCGAAAGTGAGGAACTGATCCTTGTGGAGAGCAATGTGGTTACAGAAGGCAGTGAGGTGCTTTGGGGTAAAGTAGATGACCCGGAGCAGATCACGGAGAAAATGATCGAGGTCCTTTCGGGAGATGTGAAGGAAACGCTGCACAGATCCTATGTGGTAAAGATCAATGAGTACATGGTAAATCTTTCTGATAAGGAGGAAGTAAGACAACTCCTCCAGGCAGCTCTTAACAAGTACGATGAAGAGGGACAATATCAGGTAGACCTGATGCTTGACCCGACAAGGGAATTGAATGTATTGACAACGCAGATCATTTCCCACGAGGAAGCTGCGAGCATAGAGGAGGTTGAGGCAGTCAGTCTGGAGGCAGGAATTGAAGCTGAACTGACGGCAGCGTTTGAAGAGGTTGAACCTACGGGTGAAATGGATTTTGAGGACTATGATCTCGGGCTGATCTCCATGGAGTATGGGGATGAGATCGAGGTAGTTGAAACCTATCTTGGTGAGGATGAGCTGACCAGCGTGGAGGACGCAATCAGAGAGGTCACACAGGATGAGGAAAAGAGCGATGTGTATGAGGTGGTTTCCGGAGACACGTTATCGGAGATCGCCATTAAGACCAATATCCCTATGGACAAGCTGATTGAGATGAACGATTCTCTCGAGGATGAAAATTCGATGATCAGACCCGGGGATGAGCTGGTGATCACCGTACCCCGCCCGAAGCTGGCAGTAGTGCATCAGGAGCAGATGTACTATGAGGAAGACTACGAGGCGGAGGTTATCTATATTGACAACGATGATTGGTATACGACAGAGACAAAGACCTTGCAGGAGCCTTCTGCAGGACACAGAAAGGTCGTAGCAGTAGTGACCTTTGAAAATGATAAGAAGGTTTCGGAAGAGATCATTAAGGAAGAGGTTACTTACGAAGCAGTTCCTAAGATTGTGGAGAGGGGAACCAAGATTCCGCCTACCTATATTAAGCCTATCTCCGGCGGACGGTTGTCTTCAGGCTTTGGTAAGAGAACCGCTCCCAAGCGTGGTGCCAGCACCTATCACAAGGGTGTGGACTGGGCTACACCTACAGGAACACCGGTTTATGCATCCTGTGGCGGTACCGTAACGAAAGCGGGCTGGGGAAGCGGCTACGGCTATGTAGTCTACATCACGCATCCGGATGGCAGACAGACCAGATATGCACATCTCAGCAAGGTGCTCGTATCCGCAGGACAGACGGTTTCTCAGGGACAGAAGATAGCTCTGAGCGGAAATACCGGCGTCAGCACAGGGCCGCATCTTCACTTTGAAATACTGATTAACGGTTCCCAGGTGAACCCCCTGAACTATCTGAACTGATGTTCATTGTTTACAAATGATTGTAATATGGTATAATGTAATAGCGCCAGAGAAAACCAAGCGACGCCGAAGGCGGCATTTGGTTTTCAGGCGCTATTAACGAGCAAACGGTCTGCGAAGCAGACGAGAAGCGCTGAAAGCGCGGGTTTGCGAGTGAAAAGGAAAGCGCTGAAAGCGCGGGTTTGCGAGTGAAAAGGAAGCGCTGAAAGCGCGGGTTTGCGAGTGGAAGGAAAGCGCTGAAAGCGCGGGTTTGCGAGTGAAAAGGAAGCGCTGAAAGCGCGGGTTTGCGAGTGAAAAGGAAGCGCTGAAAGCTTAATGGAAATCTAACATGATTATGATGATATAGAGGTATACGATGGAACAGTATGCGATCAAAGGTGGAAATCCGTTGGTTGGAGAGGTAGAGATTGGCGGTGCTAAGAATGCAGCACTGGCAATCCTTGCTGCTGCAATCATGACGGATGAGACCGTGCTGATAGAGAATGTACCGGATGTCCGGGACACAAATGTGATGATGCAGGCTATGGAAAGCATAGGAGCTATCATTGAGAGAATTGACAGACACACCGTTAAGATAAGCGGTAAGGCAATTAAGGATCTGGTCATCGAGGATGACTTTATCAAAAAGATACGTGCATCCTATTATCTTTTAGGAGCACTTCTTGGAAAATACAATAAGGCCCAGGTGACATTACCGGGCGGTTGCAATATCGGACTGCGGCCTATCGATCAGCACATCAAAGGTTTTCGTGCTCTTGGAGCAGACGTGAGGATCGAACATGGCTTGATCATTGCAGAAGCTGAGCGCCTTAAGGGCGGTCATATTTATATGGACGTGGTTTCTGTCGGAGCTACAATTGATGTGATGCTGGCAGCAGCAATGGCAGAAGGACAGACGATCATTGAGAATGCGGCAAAGGAGCCTCATGTGGTTGACGTTGCCAATTTCCTCAACAGTATGGGGGCTTCGATCAAGGGAGCCGGTACAGATGTAATCAGAATCAAGGGTGTTTCCAAGCTTCACGGGACAGAATATACAATTATTCCGGATCAGATCGAGGCAGGAACCTTTATGTTTGCGGCAGCAGTGACTAAGGGAGATGTTACGGTTAAGAATGTAATTCCGAAGCATTTGGAATCTATCAGTGCAAAGCTCACAGAGATTGGATGTGAGGTGGAGGAATCGGATGACGCCGTGAGGGTGGTGGCTGCAAAACCTCTCACACACACGCATGTAAAGACTCTTCCGTATCCGGGATTCCCTACGGATATGCAACCACAGATTACGGTAGCATTGGGGTTATCTAAGGGTACCAGCATCGTCACGGAAAGTATTTTTGAAAATCGTTTTAAATATGTGGATGAGCTTACGCGTATGGGCGCGAGCATCAAGGTGGAAGGAAATACCGCAATCATTGACGGTGTATGCAAATATACAGGTGCAAGTATCAGCGCACCGGATCTGCGGGCAGGAGCGGCACTTGTGATTGCCGGACTGGCAGCAGAGGGAACTACTGTTATTGATGATATTAAGTTTATTGAGCGCGGTTATGAGGATTTTGATCTCAAGCTCCAGAGCCTTGGCGCGCAGATAGAAAAGATCAGCTCGGAGAGAGAACTTCGGAAGTTTCGCTTGAAGACAGGTTGAAAAAGAGAATAGGTTAAAATAATGGAAGCTCTGATTTTAAATCAGAGCTTCTATTGATATATCTGTATGTTTGCTTAAGTCAAGATAACCGAAAGAGGTTTTAATGGTGGGTGCTGAAAGCTTGTCCTTATTGATAAAAACGATCGTTCCGGTAAAACCGTTACTCAGACGTACGTCGTTGAGCAGGTAAGTGTTTACCACATTTTCAAGGAAAGTCATGATAAAGCCCGGATCATATTTGTTAAGTCCCTCACTTTCAAATAAGGAAATTGCTTTGAAGGGACATAAAGGACCTCGATAAATACGGGCACTGGTCATTGCATCATAGACATCTGCGATAGCAACCATTTTGGCATAGACACCAATCTTGTTTCCTGTCGTTCCCATAGGATAACCGGAACCGTCACAGCGCTCGTGATGCATCAATACTGCATCCAGAACCGCTATGGGCAGGTGCGAGTTCCTCAGGAGACGATAGCCCTCCTGTGGGTGTGTTTTGATGAGATCAAATTCTTCCTCAGTGAGCTTGCCGGGTTTTTTGATGATTGCATCGGGAAGCATTGTCTTGCCTACGTCGTGCAGAAGACCGCTGATTGTGGCAAGCCGGATCTGCTCTTCACTCATACGAAGCCATCTTGCAAAAATGTTACAGATCAGAGCTACATTCATACAATGAACATAGGTGGCATCATCATATTCGCGCATGTTGTGAAGCATATCAAATACACATGGTGTGATAGCACTGATATCCAGGATATTGAGTGTGTGATTCATCAATTTATCTACGTCAAGCGGTGCGCCCTTTTCCACCACATCATTGATGACCTGCTTGAAGGCATCCACATCCTTTTCAAATTCAGCGCGGAACCTAATAAATTCGGAGCTTTTCTGGATTTTTTCAGAGTAGGATATTTCGTATGGAGAAATATCTGTGACTTGTTCTGCAGGCTCTTCGTCTATTTTAATGGTGAAGATAGAGTAGTATGCAAGCTTTGTAATGGTCTTATCATTCAGAATAAGCCCTTTGGGTAAGATAAGCTGATTATTATAGTTGTAAACATCCTCGGCAACGATCATGCCGGGAACCAATTCGGAAACATTTATCCTTCGCATGCGATTCCCCCATTGAATACATGTTAAAAAATACCAATCTATGTTAATTATAGGGGATAAAGAATTTATTGTCAATAAATGCAGAATTCTCATTGACAAAAGATTCTCTATGGTGTACCCTATCAGCAGATAGATATGATATGAAAATTCAATATTGTGATGAATCTCTTATTCAGAGTGGTGGAGGTACATAGGACCTGTGAAGCCACGGCAACCCCGATGAAGGAAGGTGCCTACCTGAGCGAGTAAGCAGCCATATGGCGAATCGAACAATAAGAGGATTTGATTATCGATTATCGGGTCCGCTTTTTGTAAGCGGATCTTATTTTTTGCGTATATGCAGAGTCAGGCAGGTGAGAACAGGATATTTTGTGCTTGCAGAAAATAGACTGTTCTCACCTGTATGACGAGCAACGCGAATGAGAAATGCGAAGCATTTCGAATCTGCATATACGCAGGGCATGAAATGCGAAGCATTTCGAATCTGCATATACGCAGGGCATGAAATGCGAAGCATTTCGAATCTGCATATACGCGATTGGATACTTATTAACACAGCAAAAAAGGAGAAAAAAATGGAAAAAAGATTATTTACTTCAGAATCCGTAACAGAAGGACACCCTGACAAAGTCTGCGATGCCATCTCTGATGCCATCCTTGACGCATGCATGGAAAAGGATCCTATGAGCCGTGTTGCCTGTGAGACAGCAACCTGTACAGGTTTTGTTCTGGTAACCGGTGAGATTACAACGAATGCTTATGTAGACATTCAGAAGGTTGTCCGTGACACAGTTAAGGAAATCGGATATACCAAGTCCGAGTACGGTTTTGACGGAAATACCTGCGCAGTGCTTGTTGCCATTGATGAGCAGTCCGCAGATATTGCAATGGGCGTTGACAAAGCTTTGGAAGCAAAGGAAAACAAGATGTCTGATGCTGAGATTGAGGCGATCGGTGCCGGTGACCAGGGAATGATGTTTGGTTATGCAACCAATGAGACCGAGGAGTATATGCCTTACTCCATTTCTTTGGCACATAAGCTTGCACGTCAGCTTACCAAGGTTCGTAAGGACGGAACCCTTCCTTACTTAAGACCCGATGGAAAGAGCCAGGTTTCCGTAGAGTATGATGAAAACGGAAAGCCCATCCGCCTGGAAGCAGTCGTACTTTCCACACAGCATGATGAGGATGTATCACAGGAACAGATTCACAAAGACATTAAAAAGTATGTATTTGATCCCATCCTTCCGAAGGAGCTTTTGGATGAGAATACCAAATACTTTATCAATCCTACCGGACGTTTCGTGATCGGTGGACCTCATGGAGATGCCGGTCTTACCGGACGTAAGATCATCGTAGACACCTATGGCGGATATGCGCGTCACGGCGGCGGTGCTTTCTCCGGAAAGGACTGCACAAAGGTTGACCGTTCCGCAGCTTATGCAGCCCGCTATGTTGCAAAGAATATTGTGGCAGCAGGACTTGCCGATAAGTGCGAGATCCAGCTGTCCTATGCAATCGGTGTAGCACAGCCGACCTCCATTATGGTTGATACCTTTGGTACAGGTAAGCTTTCCGATGAAAAGCTGGTTGAGATCGTAAGAGAAAACTTTGATCTTCGTCCTGCAGGAATCATTAAGATGCTTGATCTTCGTCGTCCGATCTACAAGCAGACAGCTGCTTACGGACATTTCGGACGTAACGATCTTGATCTTCCCTGGGAGAAGCTTGACAAGATCGATGATTTGAAGAAGTATTTATAGGATTAATAGTCAGACACCGAATATTATGCTTCAAAAGGCCGTCCGTAAGGGCGGCTTTTTGTGTGGATGACAGAGTCCCACAGAACAAGAACTTGACAGGGGCTCCCTTCTCCATTATAATGACTATATCAACAATTTTAGTCAAAAAGAGGTGAGCCCTTTGCCGAAATGCTATTCGGAGCAGGAACGTGAATATATTAAGAAGAGACTGAAAGAAGAAGCTGCCGATTGTATGGCAAGGTATGGTATTCGGCGGACAACGGTTGATGAAATCGTAAGGAGGGTGAAAATCCCCAAGGGAACCTTTTACCTCTTTTATCAATCCAAGGAACTCCTTTTGTTTGAGGTTATTCTGGAGCAGCATGATCTGATCGAAAAAAGACTTTATGAGTCCGTCAGTCAGATGGATCCAGCGACTCTTACGGCAGAGCAGCTGACAGATATTATTTTCGGCTTCTTTCGTATGGCAGGGCAGATGCCTATATTGAAGATACTGAATTCCGATGAGGTTGAACTGTTGGCGCGCAAGCTTCCGCCGGAGGTCATGGCGGAGCATCTGGGGCATGATGACGGTATGGTGGAGAGGATTTTCAGTCAGCTGCCGATTAGGGAGGATGTGGATTCGGCGACGGTAAGTGCCGCTTTTCGTGCATTATATTTTTCCACATTGCACAGAGAGGAAATCGGAGAAGAACAGTTTGATGAAGCACTACGAACATTGATTTACGGTCTGGTAACACAGTTCTTATAAGAGTCCGGCGAAAGCCGGACTTTCAAAAACAAACAAATTGACTATTTAATTAATAATGGTCAAATATTTGAAAGGAGAATCAGATGATTCAGGTAAACGATCTGTATTTCAGCTACACAACAAAGCCTTTTATTGAAGCAATGAATTTTACGGTTGAAAAAGGGGAAATCTTTGGTTTTTTAGGACCATCGGGTGCAGGCAAAAGTACTTTACAGAAAATTCTCCTCGGCATGCTTCCGGGATACCGGGGCTCTGCCATAGTGAATGGAACGGAATGCAGGCATCGCACCAACCGTTTCTATGAAAATATTGGTGTGGATTTTGAATTTTCCACAATGTATGAAAAGCTGTCAGCCAGAGAGAATTTACAGTTTTTCTCTTCCCTCTATGAAAAGAGCGGACGCCCGATAGAAGAACTGCTGGAAATGGTAGGACTTCAAAATGATGCCGACAAGCGCGTTGCGGATTTCTCAAAGGGAATGAAATCGAGACTTAACTTTATCAAGGCATTGTTGCATGATCCGGCATTGCTTTTTCTGGATGAACCGACCAGCGGGCTTGATCCTGCCAATAACCGGATGATGAAGGATTTGATTTTGGAGGAGAAAAAAAGGGAAAAGACAATTCTTTTAACTACCCACAATATGCAGGATGCCACAGAACTATGTGATCGGGTTGCCTTTATCGCGAATGGGAAAATTTATGCCCTTGACAGTCCGCATAACCTGATCATGTCAAAGGGTGCGACCAGGGTCACCTATACCTGGATGGACCATGGAGAACATACGGCCAGCTGTCCCATTGACAGGCTCTCCGGTGATGAGGTGCTGCAAAAGCTGATCGCACAGAACCGCCTTAAGTCGATTCACAGCAGTGAACCTACATTAAATGATATTTTTATGGAAATCACCGGGAGGACATTGCTATGAGACTGAGACATCTGTTTTTATGGGATATGAGATTTCAGGCAAAATACGGATTTTATCTTTTGTATGGTCTTTTGACGGTTCTTTACATAGTGATACTGTTTGCATTACCCCAGGCATGGCGCGGAAGCGCAGCGGCGCTTTTGATCTTTTCCGATCCGGCAGCAATGGGTTTGTTTTTCATGGGCGCGATCGTTCTGCTTGAAAAAAGTCAGAGAGTGCCCTGTGCCTTTGCGGCAGCTCCCCTTCATGCAATGGAATATGTTATCTCCAAAACAGCTTCCCTGTGCTTGATTTCTTTGATCGTGGCGGCAATACTTGCTCTTGCGGCAGGACTTCCCCATTTGCCACAGGTGCTGCTTGGCACTGCGCTGTCAGGTATCCTGTTTACCCTGCTGGGAATGATTCTTGCAACGAAAATTACGAGCCTGAACCAGTTTATTTTATTTACGGTGCCGGTGGAAATCGCCTGTTTTGTTCCGGCAGTTTTGCATCTGTTTCAGCTTTTGCCGACAGAACTTCGGAATTATTCGGCAAATGTGTGTATGGATATGATTGCCGGAAGGAGCTTTACGGCAGCAGGAATTTTGCTGCTTGGAGCTGTGATCATCCTTTTGTTTTATCTGGCTGAAAAATGTGTTTCAAAAATGTGGGAAAGTGCAGGAGGTGTAAAACTATGAAAGCGATCTGCAAAAGCTTTTGGCAAATGCTGTCCTTTGTGAAACGGGATATGATGCTGTTTGCCGCCTGCGCAGCTCCTGTTTTGGCGGGAATAATAATCAGGCTGGGGGTGCCGCTCCTGGAGGATAAGCTTGCTAAGTGGTTGGAGCTGCCGAGAATCCTCACGCCTTTTTACGGATTATTTGATCTGTTTTACGCTATGATTGCGCCCACTATGTTTTGCTTTGTCACGGCCATGGTAATGCTGGAGGAGCATGATGATCGCATAGATGAGTATCTGATTGTTACGGGACTGGGAAAAAGCGGATATCTGGCTTCGCGCGTTTTCCTGCCTGCGGCAATCGCATTTGTCGTAACACTGGTCCTGCTTCCTCTTTTTCATCTTACGGAACTGACAGTTTTGGAAACCTTGTTTCTTTCTCTTACCGGAACTCTGCAGGGAAGTATCATTGAGCTGCTGATCGTGACACTGTCTTCCAACAAACTGGAGGGGATGGCAATCACCAAGATGGCAACGATGATGATTCTGGGTGCCTTTTTACCATATTTTATGTCTCATCCCATACAGTATGTTGCATCTATTCTGCCCTCCTTTTGGGCAGCGAAAGCCATTTATGAGCAGAACGTTCTTTTTATGCTTCCGGCAGTGGGGACGGCGGGGGTGTGGATCGGGTGTCTTTTGATGATTCATGCAACTCACCCTCATCAAAAGTAACTTGCAAGGTACATAAGCAGCTTACCGCAGGCAATATTGCGGCTGGCTGCTTTTTTGTGCTATAAAAGGCACAAAGCAGAGCAAGGCAAAAGGAGCGTTTACCTGACGAATACAGCTGGGACGGGGGAAACGCTTCGGAATGGAGGCAAATGTGGAACCGATTATTCAGGTAGAAGGATTAAAAAAGTATTTTGGTGCGGTGAAAGCAGTGGATGATATCAGCTTTCAGGTGGAAAGAGGGGAACTGTTCGGTTTCCTTGGCATAAACGGCGCAGGAAAGTCGACCACCATCAACATGCTGTGCACAGTGTTAAAGCCAACGTCAGGGCAGGCGGAAATCTGCGGCTTCAAGGTTGGAAAGGAAAACGAAAAGATCAGGAGACGGATCGGCGTAGTATATCAGAACAACTGTCTGGATGAAAGGCTTACCGTAAAGGAAAACCTGTTTATCCGGGGCGCACTGTATGAGAAAAACAGCAGAAAGCTTTCTGAAAAT
>SAMEA3663296__coassemble_411_pt1 | contig 17925 bp, 20 predicted proteins | sample SAMEA3663296__metabat2_high_PE_002 | metagenome-assembled genome bin SAMEA3663296 (sample SAMEA3663296) | pig gut metagenome | biome: pig gut; feature: pig-associated habitat; material: faeces | place: China | collected 2013 | reverse complement strand
GAGTCAAGCAGGCATTGATCAAAGATAAACGTTATCCAAGCCTCTACTTAATGCCGTCGGCACAGACAAAGGACAAAACAGCAGTGAATCCTGAGCAGATGGTCAAAATGATCAATCAGCTCAGAGAGCAGTTTGACTATATTATTCTCGATTGTCCTGCTGGCATTGAACAGGGCTTTAAAAATGCAATTGCCGGCGCTGACAGAGCCCTTGTTGTTACCACTCCGGAGGTCTCAGCCATCAGAGATGCTGACAGAATTATCGGCCTTCTGGAAGCAAATGAATTTACCCAGATTGATCTGATCATCAACAGGCTGAAGGTTGATATGGTAAAACGCGGGGATATGATGAGTGCTGCTGATGTAGTGGATATTCTTGCAATTAATCTGATTGGTATCGTGCCGGATGATGAGAACGTTGTCATCGCCACCAATCAAGGAGAACCCTTAGTCGGAAACTGCACACTGGCAGGGAAAGCGTATCAGAATATATGCTATCGGATTGTCGGAAAGGATATTCCTTTTCTTGAGTTTGAAAAAGGCGTTTCCTTCTGGACAAAAATGTCAGGAATTTTCCGTAAAAATTAGGGGGGTGATCATATGGGAATCAGAAACTTTTTCAGCCGCAGAAAATCAAGAGAAATTGCAAAGGATCGATTAAAAATACTCCTTATTTCCGACAGGGTAAATTGTTCTCCGGAAATGATGGAAATGATAAAAACGGACATTGCAAAGGTAATATCAAAATATATGAAGATCGATACGGAAAGCATGGAAATCCAAATTTCCAAAACAGACAGAAAGGGAAGAGATAAAATTCCCACCTTATATGCCAATATCCCTATTTTGGATCTTCACAAGAACGTAAACTGATAAAACCGGAAAGGTAAAAAATATGTTAAGACGATATCGGATACGACATTACAATTTTAAGCTTGCAATCATGGTAATCCTGCTTGCAGTAATCGGAATTATCGCCGTTGGCAGCGCTGAGCCTTCGCTTCAGAAACGGCAGCTTGCCGGTTTCGCATTTGGTGTTTTCCTGATGATCGTTATATCTCTTTTTGACTATTCGGTGATCCTTAAGCTTTACTGGGTCATGTACTTGTTAAATCTGGCATTACTGATCCTTGTTATCTTTAAAGGGAAAGAAGGAAATGGTGCACAGCGCTGGGTTTCCATCATGGGAATTCAATTCCAGCCATCAGAGCTGGCAAAGATACTTATTATTCTCTTTTTTGCACAATTTATTTTTTTGCATAAGGAGAAGCTTAACACTTTTAAATATCTTTCCCTAAGCATTATCCTTTTTGCCATACCGGCAGTTCTTGTATATAAACAGCCGGACTTATCGACAACTATAATTATCTGTCTGATTTTCTGTGTGATCTTATTTACAGGAGGGCTGAGCTGGAAAGTAATCGGTGGCTGTTTTGCAATTGCCATTCCTGCAGCAGTTATCCTTTTTGTTTTAATTATGCAGCCTGATCAGAAGATTATCAGCGATTATCAGAAAAACAGAATTATTGCCTTCCTGAACAAAGAAGAATATTCCAATGCAGAAGGCTATCAACAAGAATATTCTGTTATGGCGATCGGCTCCGGACAGTTGTCCGGTAAAGGCTACAAAAATAACCAGATCAGCTCCGTTAAAAATGCTGATTTTATTGCGGAGCAACAGACTGACTTTATTTTTGCTGTTATAGGAGAGGAGTTCGGTTTTATCGGCACATGCACAGTCATAATTCTTGTTCTGCTGATCAGCATTGAATGCCTGTTAACTGCAAGGCGTGCCAAGGATATTGCCGGAACCATCATTGCATCCGGGATTGGTGCTATGATCGGATTTCAAGGCTTTGTAAATATCGGTGTTGTTACTTACCTTCTGCCAAATACAGGCCTTCCTCTTCCTTTTGTCAGCTATGGACTTTCCTCTTTGGTAAGTTCCTTTATTGGGATTGGATTTGTTTTAAATGTGGGGTTACAATGCAAAGAAAAATGATGTATAATGATTAAGGTGAGTCTATATAAGGGTATTTTAAAATAGCAGGGAGGGTTGCAATATGAATATTGCATTGATAGCGCATGATGCTAAGAAAAAATTAATGCAGAATTTCTGCATTGCTTATCGGGGAATTTTAAGTAAAAATGAATTATTTGCGACAGGGACCACCGGAAGGCTGATAGAAGAGGTTACAAATCTGAATGTACACAAGTTCCTTGCCGGACATTTAGGGGGCGAACAGCAGATTGGTGCCCAGATTGAACACAATCAAATGGATCTCGTCATCTTTCTTCGTGATCCGTTAACCTCCAAAACTCATGAGCCTGATGTCAATAATGTTGTAAGGCTTTGTGATATGCATAATATTCCACTGGCTACTAATCTTGCGACAGCCGAACTATTAATTAAATCGCTTGACAGAGGAGATTTAGAGTGGCGTGAAATGTACAAATAATAGGAAATACGGTCTTTTCTCAAAGAGAATGCCTGCCGTGATTCTGCTTTTGTCTGTCTTTTTCTGTACTAGCTGTGGCAGTTCCCAATATGTCATGCCCTACACAGTCAGCTCTGAGGTAAGCAGTTTCAGGATCGTCAATCTGGAAGAGAGTAAGGGAACAGCTGAAGCATTTGCGAAGGATCTTTGCGTAGTAAATTCAGATGTCAATTTGTCTGCTGTTGATATGACAAAGGCTTCCAGTGCAGGACTGTTTGATTTAAATGACTGTAATACCATTTATGCGAAAAATATCCATGAGAAATTGTATCCTGCAAGTCTTACAAAAGTAATGACTGCCTTGGTTGCAATGAAATACGGATCAACCGATATGATGCTTACAGCTTCCTCTAATGTTAAAATTCAGGAATCAGGGGCTCAGGTTTGTGGTATCAAGGAAGGGGATCAGATGACCTTAAATCAGGCGCTGCATCTGCTTCTCATCAATTCTGCCAACGATGCTGCCGTTTTGATTGCAGAAGGACTTGCCGGCTCCGTTGATGCCTTTGCGGAAATGATGAATGAGGAAGCCCTTATCCTTGGTGCAACAAATTCTCACTTCATTAATCCTCACGGTCTGCCGGACGACAACCATTACACAACAGCTTATGATATGTATCTGATTATGAATGCAGCAGTAAAGTATTCCCTGTTTAATGAAATCATACAAATGGATTCTTATACCACTGTTTATCACGATAAAAACGGTGCGGAAAAGGAAGTGTCTGTCAACAACACAAATTATTATATTCAGGGAACCGCAACTGCTCCGGGCGGGATTACCGTAATCGGCGGCAAAACCGGTACCACAAATGCTGCAGGACATTGTTTGATTCTGCTTTCCAGAGATACTTCAAGCAAGCCATATATTTCCATTATTATGCGTGCGGAAGATAAGGATGCTTTATATGGACAGATGACAGATTTGTTAGGGGAAATAAACAATTAACAGTTGTTTTTTACCCTGCAATCACTTATAATAAATTTAGGCCATAGATGTTACTTCATGTGTAGCCAATTTACTTCAGGAGGGATTACCAATGGTTCAATTAATAGTTGGAAAAAAGGGGAAAGGCAAGACCAAGCATTTGCTGGATAAGGTAAATAGCGAGGTGCAGCAGGTTCCCGGCAGTATCGTCTATCTGGACAAAAGTACGAAACATATGTATGAATTAAATAATAAGATCAGGTTAATTGATGTATCTTCTTATTTTATCAGTGATTCCAGTGAATTTATCGGTTTTGTTAGTGGAATCATTTCACAGGATCATGATTTGCAGCAGATGTATTTTGACAGCTTTTTAAAGATTGCCTGTCTTGAAAACGAAAGCATAGAACCTGTCATAGAAAAACTTGAAAAGATCGGTGAAGCATTTGGGGTTGACTTTATTTTGAGTGTATCAATGGACGAATCAGAACTTCCGGCTTCCATGAAAGAGAAAATTATTGTATCTTTATAAATTACATAAAAACCCCGGAGATATTTATCCGGGGTTTTTTTGAGCATTGTATTATTTTCAGGAGTTGTTAAATTGGAACAAAAAGGAAGCAATAAGGTCGTAAAGTACCGAAAGCCACTTAATCTGAATATTGGCATGATTATTTTTGCCGTCATATTTATCTATATCATAATTTGTGTGTTTATGTATTTTACCCAGAAGCATATTGAGGGACATCAGGTGAAAATGGGGTCTCTTTCAACCAATAATATCTACAAGGGGATCGCGCTTCGTGACGAGGAGATCATTACCGCAAATCAGGCAGGCTATGTAAATTATTACGCCCGGGAGGGAGAGCGTGTCGGCGTCGGGAATCTGGTCTATACATTAGATCAGTCCGGTAAACTTGCAGAATATCTAAACAATGAAGTATCTGGCAGCACACTTACCACGAAAGACCTTACTGAACTCAAGACAGAAATTCTTGGCTTTGTTAACACTTTTGATCCTGAGCATTTTTCTTCCGTTTATGACTTTAAATACAATGTTCAGGGTACCGTTCTCAAGCTTGCAAATGCTAATATTCTTGAAAACATCGAAACCATCAACAAGGCAGGGATTTCTGAGTTGATTTCCTTCTGTAATGCCCCTGATACCGGTATCGTTATTTATTCTGTAGACGGCTATGAAGATCTGACTCTGGAGCAATTAACCTCCGAACAGTTTGATCAGAAAAATTATGAAAAAAAGCAGCTTATCAGCAACGAATTAATTGCAGCCGGGGATCCTGTCTATAAACTCTCCACTAATGAAGACTGGTCCATCGTCATTATGACCGATCAGGAAAAAGCAGAAGAGCTTCTTGAAGAGGAGTATGTAAAAGTAAAGTTTCTGAAAAACCAGGATACTTCCTGGGGAAGGGTAGAAAGCTATACCACGCCGGACGGGGACACTTTTGTGAAGCTTACCTTTACCAATTCCATGGTGACCTTCTGTACCGATCGCTTTATAGATATCGAACTGATCCTTGAAGATGAGGAAGGACTGAAAATTCCCAATTCCTCCATTGTAGAAAAAGAATTTTTTATTGTTCCTAAGGAATATGTGACACAGGGCGGTAACAGCAACAGTTATGGAGTCATGAAGGAAACCTACCTTGAAGATGGCAGTGCCTCAACAGAGTTTATTGAGACTACCATTTACAATGAAACGGAAACGGATTATTATCTGGATGATATGGTTCTTAGAATCGGAGATTATATCATAAAACCGGAATCTACCGAGAAATATGCCATCAGCAAGCGCGGGAGTCTTACCGGAGTATATAATATCAATAAAGGCTATGCTGATTTTAAACAAATCAATATTTTATATCAGAATGATGAATATTCTATTGTGAAGTCCAATACACAATATGGTCTAAGCGTCTATGACTATATCGTTCTGGATGCATCAACTGTTGAGGATGATGAATTTATTTATAACTAATATGGGAGTGATTGTTCATGATCAGTGAAAATCTTGATTTCGTCAAAAAAAATATTGAGAGTTCCTGTAAAAAAGCAGGTAGAAATTCCGACGAGGTTTCCTTAATCGCCGTAAGCAAGACAAAACCGGTTTCCATGTTAATGGAGGCATATGAACAGGGATGTCGGGATTTTGGTGAAAACAAGGTACAGGAGCTGGTCGAAAAATATGAAGTTATGCCCAAAGATATCAGATGGCATATGATTGGCCATTTACAGCGAAATAAGGTAAAATATATCGTTGATAAGGTTGCCTTGATCCATAGCGTAGACTCTTTGAAACTTGCGGAAGAGATCAGTCGTGAGGCCCACAAAAAACAGGTAACTGTTTCTGTTCTTGTGGAAGTAAATATTGCCTGCGAAGAGACGAAATTCGGTGTCACAAAGGAAGCTGCCGTCTCTCTGGTTCATGACATTGCACAGCTAAAGGGAGTTCATGTAGAAGGTCTTATGACCATAGCTCCTTACACGGCGAATCCGGAAGAAAACAGACAATATTTTAGAAAGCTGAAGCAATTAGCTGTTGACATAAGTAGTAAAAACATTGATAATGTTAATATGAATGTTCTGTCGATGGGTATGACAGGTGACTATATGGTGGCAATCGAAGAAGGAGCTACTTATGTGCGTGTAGGGACAGGCATTTTTGGAGAACGCGAATATCCAGTGTAAGGAGTGCATTAGAATGGGTGTAATGGATAAGTTTCTTAACTACATGAAACTGAATGAAGAAGATGATGATTTTTACGATGACGATTACTATGACGAAGAAGCGGCAGAAGAGAAGAGTAAAAAGCAGCCGGTGATAAAGGACGAAACAGCACCAGAAGAGGAAAAATCAATTAAAAAAGCTGCTCCTAAGGTAACTCCAATGCGACAGACTAAAAAGGCCGGAAATGGTATGGAGGTTTGTGTTATTAAACCAACTTCGATTGAAGATGCCAGAGAAATCACAGAGACTCTTCTTGCAAACAGGACAGTGGTTCTCAACCTGGAAGGATTGGATGTTGACATTGCACAGAGGATCATTGATTTCACATCAGGTTCCTGTTTTGCAATCAGTGGTAATCTTCAAAAGATTTCACACTACATATTTATTATTACTCCGGCAATTGTAGATATATCAGGTGATTTCCAGGAAATTCTGTCAGGATCTTTTGATGTACCGATTAATAACGGTATCTGAATATAAAACGAAAGCAAAAACTTCCTGTATCATGCAGGGAGTTTTTGCTTCTATCACCGGAATTTTGAAAGGATTAGAACATGAGTAGCCGAATGAATATTTTATTTAACAAAAAACCTTGTTATGATATTGTCTTTACCAAGGATTTTGAAGAACTCCCAAACGAACTTATAACGCTCGGAATAAAGGAAAGAAGAGTCTGCATCATTACCGATTCCAAGGTCGCTTCCCTTTATGGAGATGAGGTGCTGCAGCTTCTTGATGGGGAATGTCTGAAAAATGTTCTTTTTTCATTTCCTGCCGGAGAAGAAAACAAAACGCTGGAAACAGTCAAGGATATTTATCGTTTTCTGATACAGGAAGGTTTTGACCGTAAGGATCTTCTTATTGCTCTCGGAGGCGGCGTAACAGGCGATATTACAGGATATGCTGCGGCAACCTATCTGCGCGGTATAGATTTTGTCCAGATTCCTACCACCTTGCTTTCGCAGGCGGATTCCAGCATTGGTGGCAAAACAGGCGTAGATTTTGACGGATACAAAAATATGGTAGGCGCTTTCTATATGCCGAAACTGGTTTATATGAACGTCGGTACTTTAAAAACACTAGATGACCGCCAGTTCTTCAGTGGATTTGCAGAGGTCATGAAGCATGGATTGATCAAAGACGGTGCTTTTTACGAATGGCTTCTTGAAAATATGTATGAAATCTGCGACCGTGATCCGGATACGCTGTTGGAAATGGTTCAGAAGAGCTGTCTTGTTAAAAAGCTTGTAGTTGAAAAGGATCCTACAGAGAAGGGGGATCGCGCACTTCTTAATTTTGGTCATACCATCGGCCATGCAATTGAAAAATACAAAGGTTTTACGCTTACACACGGAGAGTGTGTTGCTCTTGGCGCTGTCGCGGCCGCATTTATTTCCTGGAAGCATGAATGGCTTTCTATGGAGGAATACTATGAAATCAGAGATATGTTCGTTCCCTTTCATCTTCCTATTTCCATAGAGGATATTGATCCACAGGAAATATTAAAATTAACTAAATCAGACAAAAAAATGGAAGGGAATTCCATCAAGTTTATCCTTCTGAAAAAAGTTGGTAAAGCAGTAATAGACAGAACCGTATCGGATGAAGACATTTTGAATGCCCTTGCGGAAATACATTATATAGAAGACGGTGAATAAAGATAAGTATGAATAAACATAAATTAAAATTATTATTACTGGATATTCTATTTTTGATCTTTTTGGTATTTGTAGATCAGTTTACTAAGTATATTGCGGTGCTAAAGCTTAAAAGTAAGCCTGCATTCAATATCATTGACGGTGTTCTTGAATTCAATTACCTTGAAAACAGAGGCGCTGCTTTTGGCATGCTTCAGAATCAGAAAATCTTTTTTGTTTTTGTGGCACTCGTATTTTTAGGAGTGATTGCCTATGTTCTGATCAAGGTGCCGGATGAAAAGAAATATAACAAGCTGCACATTCTTCTTGTCTTGATAGCCGGCGGGGCGATCGGTAATTTATTAGACCGACTGCGGCTTGATTATGTGGTTGATTTCATCTACATTGTACTGATCAATTTCCCCATATTCAATGTGGCAGATATGTATGTAACTTTTTCAACAGTCATTCTGGTGATTCAGGTACTCTTTGTTTATAAAGAGAATGATTTTAATTTTTTAAGCTTTAACCAGAAAAAATTCAGGGAATTAAAATAAGTTATGGCAGAAGCTTTAAAAGAATTTCATTTTATCATAACCGAAGAAATGGAAGATGAAAGGATCGACAAGTGTCTGAATACACTTATTGATTCTTTATCACGATCTTACATTCAAAGGCTTCTCACAGACGGCAGTGTTACTGTTAATGGCAAATGTATGAAGCCAAGCTATCGTGTCAAAGCAGAAGATGAGATTCAACTGATTCTTCCGCCTTCCCTTACACCAGATATCCTTCCTGAAGCGATCCCGCTTTCCATTTTATATGAAGATTCGGATGTCATTGTGGTTAACAAACCCAAGGGGATGGTTGTTCACCCGGCTCCGGGGCACTATAACGGGACCCTGGTGAATGCATTGTTGTACCACTGCGGTCAGGAACTCAGCGGCATTAACGGAGTTTTGCGCCCGGGAATCGTTCATCGGATCGACCGTGACACAACCGGTTCTGTGATTGCATGTAAAAATGACAGAGCACATGCAGAAATAGCCAGACAATTGAAAGAGCATACGATTGTAAGACGTTATCATGCAATTGTACACGGAAGAATCAAGGAGGAAGAAGGCACTGTCAGGACACTGATCGGCCGTCATCCTTACGAGCGTAAAAAAATGGCAGTTGTAGGCAATAACGGGAAAGAAGCAGTCACTCATTATAAGGTATTACAGCATTTTGAAAATTATACTTATATTGAATGTTGCCTTGAAACCGGAAGGACTCACCAGATTCGTGTGCACATGTCTTATCTTGGGCATCCTCTTCTGGGAGATATTGTTTATGGACCAAAAAGCTGTCCCTTTTCCCTGGAAGGGCAGACTCTTCATGCGAAAATTCTTGGGTTTCATCATCCTTCTACCGGTGATTATGTGGAAACAGATGCACCCCTGCCGGATTATTTCCGTAAGCTTTTAAATACTTTACATTGATATCGAAAAATGTCAGAAAGAGTTGAAATATAAATTATTTCGTGCTATCATTTTTGATAGAATCATTTTTTGTTAAGAATATTAATAAAAATTTAATATATAAATTCTTATTATATTACAAAGGAGTAGTAATAATGGAGACGGCTGAATATCTTGACAAGCTCCTTTTGCGTTACTCGGGTAGTTTTGATATTTATCAGCCCTATGTGATAAATGATAAGGAATACCCGGCATATGGGTATTTTTTTTCATGTGTTGAAAAATATATACTGATCCGTGAACTAAATATGTGGTCAACCCGCAGTTACGAGCATATTCTATTTATAGAAGCAGAAGAGTGCACGGAAAATATTCTCAGTGAAGCAGAAGATATTATTGAGAATTATATGGAACCGGTATTGGTTCGGAAAAATGAAAAATGGCCTGAACCTAATCATATGTACAGCTATTTGAATGTTGTAATTCTTTGTTCAAAGCCTGTTGAGCAGAAGCTGGCCAAAAAGATTAAGCGGTACCACTTTGAAAAGGGCTATAAATTCAATATGCGTGGTTTTTCCAAGGGAAGTATTATGTGCGTTTCCATGGAGGATCGAAAGTACATCAGTAATTATCAGGGACATAGTAAAAAGGAACTGTTTAGAAGAGTTTTTTCTGATGTTGATCAGGGGAAACCCGGTTTCGCACAGGTTATGGAAGAAAACGGTCTTACGCCCTTTAAGCAGCAAATTTAAGTAACAGCTGTAGTTCTTTTAATTTTTGCTTATATACAAACATATCTTTTATTATATGTTTGTTGTATATAAGATGCTCAGACACAAGATAAAAAAATGAATTAGGAGGAGATTGTTGTGAGCGCATTATTATTAATCATTTTAGCAATTTTAATTTTCGTAGTTGCTTACCTTACATACGGACGTTACCTTGCTAAGACATGGGGACTTGATCCCACAAAAAAGACACCTGCTCATGAATTAGAGGATGGTGTTGACTATTGTCCTGCTAAAACACCTGTTTTGATGGGACATCATTTCTCATCCATCGCCGGTGCAGGCCCTATTAACGGACCGATTCAGGCGGCTTTCTTCGGATGGGTACCCTGTTTCTTATGGATTGTAATCGGTGGTATTTTCTTCGGAGCCGTTCAGGACTTTGGTGCTCTGTTCGTATCCATTCGTCACAAAGGAAAATCCCTTGGTGAAGTTATTGAAGATAACATCGGCCGCAGAACAAGAATTCTGTTTACGGTATTTGCATGGCTGGTTCTGTTACTGGTTATTGCTGCATTCGGTGATATCGTTGCAAACAGCTTTATCGGCGTATCTCATGGCGGAAGTGCCAGCAATGGTTCTGTAGCTACAGCTTCCCTTCTGTTTATCCCGTTGGCAATCGGTTTCGGTTTCATGGTTTACAGAAAAAATGCTCCTATGTTGGTAGCCAGCATTATTGGTGTTGCTTTACTTGCTGTATGTGTTGCAATCGGACTTGTATGTCCGTTAAATCTTTCTAAGAATTTCTGGCTGTTATTTGTATTTGTTTATATTATCATTGCATCAGTTACTCCTGTATGGATTCTGTTACAGCCCAGAGACTATTTAAGTTCCTTCCTGCTTTACTTTATGATGGGAGCTGCTGTAATCGGTATCATTGGTGCAACCATTGTTGATCCTTCATCAACAACCTTCACTACCCCTGCCTTTACAGGCTTTGCTGTAGGTGGAAATTATTTGTTCCCTACATTGTTTATTACCATTGCTTGCGGTGCAATTTCCGGATTCCATTCACTGATTGCTTCCGGTACCACCTCAAAGCAGCTTGATAATGAAAAGGATGCTCTGTTAGTTGGTTATGGTTCCATGTTAATCGAATGTGTGCTTGCAGTTATTTCCTTAATTGCAATCGGAACACTTTCTGCGGATGGTTCACAGGCTGCAGTAAAAGAAGCATTAGGTTTAGAGGCAATTTCACCTACCATCATCTTTGGTACTGCAATTTCTAACTTCTTTGCTACCATCGGCTTCGGTGAGACAGCAGTAGCTGCTACAAAGACCATCATTATGCTGGCTGTAAGCTGCTTCTGCTTGACATCATTGGATACCGGTACAAGACTTGGACGTTTCATGTTCCAGGAGCTGTTTGCAGGTACAAATGCAGGAAAGAAGCTGAAGCTTGACAATATGTATGTTGCAACTGTAATTACAGCCATTTTCGGCTTTATTCTCTGCCTTGCAGGATATACCAAGGTATGGCCTCTGTTTGGTGCAGCTAACCAGTTAGTTGCAGTTCCTGCCTTCCTTGCACTGGCTGCATATCTGAAGAAGATTGGTAAGAATAATAAAATGCTTTACATTCCGATCGTGTTCATGGCAATTGCAACCATTACCTCTTTGATCATGTCCTTCAAGAAGAATATGGTAGCTATCCTTGGCGGAGGTCTTGACGGAACTGCAATGTTCACTGACGTTCTTCAGAATGTCATTATCGTTCCTCTTGTAGTTCTTGCTGTGATTCTGATTATCGACGGCAGCAAAGTACTGTTTGGTAAGAAGCAGGCATAATGCTTTAACTTATTGTTAATAATATAAGGACACTGATAGACAAATCTGTCTGTTGGTGTCCTTTTTTGTGTTATGGGAAACTTATTTTCTCAAAAGAAGGGAGTATGCCATGAATATTTTTGACATTTTAGGACCGGTAATGGTAGGTCCAAGCAGTTCCCATACAGCCGGAGCTGTCAGAATTGGATATATTGCGCGAAGTCTCCTGAAAGATATCCCCTATAAAGTAAATGTATCATTTCATGGCTCTTTTGCAGATACCGGTACCGGCCATGGAACAGACAAAGCTTTTATAGCAGGACTTTTGGGTATGCAGCCTGATGATATCCGTATTCCGGACAGCTTTACCTATGCTCAAAAGGAAAATCTGCAATTTACATTCCATAAAGTCGATATCCGCGGCGCACATCCGAATACGGTCGTTCTTGATATGGAAGGACGTCAAGGGCGTTCTCTCAGTGTACAGGCTTCTTCTTTGGGCGGTGGAAGAGTCATGATCAACCAGCTAGACGGAATCACCGTAAATTTTACTGCTGAGAAACCAACATTGATCGTACACAATCTGGATCAACCGGGACATGTGGCAGAAGTTACCTCTATGCTTTCACACAAATGTGTCAATATAGCTACCATGCAGTTATTCCGTGATAAACGTGGCGGATATGCTGTTATGGTGCTGGAAACAGATCAGTCCATTCCGGAAGAAGCTATCAAATGGCTGGAGCATCTGGAGGGAATTATTAAAGTCACCTACATTAATTTAGAAGAAAATTAAAGGAGCCGATGTTATGTTTCAATCATTGGAAGAAATTATTCAAAAATGCGCTAGTGACAATAAGAAATTTTGGGAAGTCATAATGGAAGATGATATCCAGGAACGGCAATGCGATGCCGCAGATTCCTATTCCAGAATGACAGAAACATGGGATGCCATGCTTCTTGCTGCTGTAAATTATGATAAGGAATTGAAATCATCCAGTGGTCTGATAGGCGGAGACGGCGCAAAAATGGAACAATACCTCCGTCATAATGAAGGTCTTTGCGGTGATTTTTTAGGTCAGGTAATAGCAGGCGCATTGCAGATGGGTGAATCCAATGCCTGTATGAAGCGAATTGTAGCAGCTCCTACAGCCGGTGCCTGTGGTGTCCTTCCGGCAATTCTTGTTCCATACTTTAAAAGAATCAATAAGGATTCCGACCGTATTATCCGTTCCATGTATGTTGCAGCCGGAATCGGCCAGATTATAGCACTTAGAGCCTCAATTAGCGGCGCACAGGGCGGTTGTCAGGCAGAAATCGGCTCTGCAAGTGCCATGAGTGCCGGTGCACTTGTTTATCTGGAAGGCGGAGACTGTAAGCAGATCATTCACGCAGCCGCGATGGCACTCAAGAATCTTCTTGGGCTGGTCTGTGATCCGGTTGCCGGTCTTGTGGAGGTTCCCTGTGTAAAAAGGAATGTTATCGGCGCCGTAAATGCCGTTTCCAGCGCGCAGATGGCTCTTGCCGGGATTACAAGCCGAATCCCCCCTGATCAGGTCATTGACGCCATGAGAGAGGTGGGAGATAAGATGGATGTATCCTTACGTGAAACAGGTCATGGAGGACTTGCTGCGACTACTTATGGAAAAGAAATTGCGGAAAGGCTTTTTTCAGAACGATAATTTATTCTCTAGTTTATAATTAACTTATTCGATGTATTGGCAAAATATGTACAATTAAAATTACTTTTAGAATGGTGGATAAATATGAGTTAGTGGGAGAATTTTACGATTACATTGAACATTTTATTTGATTTGTGTATAATAAAATTATAAATATTATCAAAACTTGGGAGGTTTGCTTTATGAATACAGTGATTACAATCGGTCGTCAATTTGGTTCTGCCGGACGTGAAATAGGAGAGAAGGTGGCAGAGTACTTCGGAATCAAGTGTTATGATAAAGAGCTTTTGAGCAGAGCCGCCAAGGAAAGTGGTTTCTGCGAAGAAATGCTTGAAAATCACGATGAAAGACCTACAAATTCATTTCTTTATAATCTGGTCATGGATACCTATTCCTTTGGATATAATGCATCGCATTTTGTAGATATGCCCATCAGCCATAAGGTATTTCTTGCACAGTTTGATGCGATCAAGAATCTGGCTAAAGAAGGACCTTGTGTTATTGTTGGAAGGTGTGCCGACTATGCATTAAATGATATGAAGAATTGTGTACATATCTTCATTTACGGAGATGAAGAAACTAAAGTCAATCGTATCATGAAGAAATATGATGTAGACGCTGCAAAGGCAAAGGATATGTGCATAAAAAAGGATAAACAACGTCAAAGCTACTACAACTATTATTCTTCCAAAAAATGGGGAAGAGCTGACAGCTATGATCTTTGTATTAACAGTAGTATTCTCGGTGTAGATGGCACTGTTAAGCTTTTGGTTCAGTATATTGAAGATTTTGAGAATCGAAATAATTAAAATTATGCCTCTTTCTTTCTGTCTTCAAACAGTAAAGGAAGGGGCATTTTATTTGAAAGATTACCGCAATGCAACTATTCGCAAAACACAAGTTTAACGAATAGTAAGTGCGGATAAATAGCCAATATATATTGGTTGACATAAATTTATTATGTTAACTATTTTGAGAAATTATCCCGTTTTTCAAGCTCTTTCATTTTCTGGGTTTCATCAATCAGATTTTTTCTCTCTATGTAATCGAGTTTCCCGTCAGCTTTCTTATAGGAATTAATTTCTTTTAAATATTTCTTCCTAAAATCAGACACTGTATCAACATTTTTCCCTTTTCTTTTTTTATACTTAATGTAGCTGTATACATAAACAACAGCTAAAAATGCAATCATAGCGCCTATCATAAATTTCATAGCAATAAATTACCCTTTCATCTGCATAATTCATCTGAATCAAGTATTATTGTAAATGGTCCATGATTAACAAGCGAAACTTCCATGTGCGCTCCAAAGATACCGTGTGATACTTTTTGAACCCTTTTATTACATTCGCTGATAATATATTCATAGAGTTTTTCAGCCAATTCAGGTTTCCCAGCTTTCACAAAGGATGGACGATTTCCTTTACGGCAATCTGCATACAATGTAAATTGTGAAATAATTAACAATTCACCATTTACATTTTCCAAATTAAGATTTGTTTTTCCTTCAGCATCCTCAAAAATTCTTAAATTTAAGAGCTTGTTTATCATCTTGTCTGCAATCTCATACGTATCCGAATCAGCCACGCCAACCAGAACCATGAATCCCTTTTCTATTTTTCCGACGATCTGGTTGTCCACACTGACATCGGCCTCTTTTACTCTTTGTATTATGAATTTCATTCCTTCTACTACTCTTCCTCTTCTTTTTCTTTTACGTTCTGAGTCTTTTTTATTTTAAAGAAGCTTTTCCTTTTCTGCCTTTCGTCTCTCGGTATAAATGTTCGATCAGCATCAATATAATCTACATCCAGGTACATCTTAGTTTCTGTAGGTAAACCTCTTTTTTCCAGTAATCTATTGGAGAAACGTCTGATAAGAGCATATAGCACGGCAAAGAAAGGAACGCCGATGATCATACCGGGAATCCCCATAATTCCTCCAAATATTGTAATGGAGAAGATAATCCAGAATCCGGATAAGCCGGTTGAGCCTCCTAATATTTTCGGGCCAATGATATTACCGTCAACCTGTTGCAAAATGATAATAAAAATAATAAAATAAATACATTTAATAGGATTTACCATCAATATTAAGATTGCGCTAGGAATTGCACCAAGATATGGTCCAAAAAAAGGAATTACATTCGTCACTCCGACAATTACACTGACAAGCAACGCATAGGGGGTTTCCATAATACTGGTACCTGCAAAGCAGATACATCCAATAATAAATGAATCCAGTATTTTTCCACTGATGAATCCAATAAAGGTATCGCTGGTAAAACGAACATCTTTGATTAATTGATTTGCTGTATTGGTGTTCATAAGTGCAAACACAAGCTTCTTTCCCTGTGCAGCAAAACTCTCTTTATTATACATAACATAAATGGATATAATAAAACCAATAATAAAATTCCATAATGCTTTTAAGAGACTAATCATGCTTAGTGATACCTGTCTTAAAATAACCTCCATTTGCGGGATTATACTGTGATTCAAAAAATCCGTGATTTTCTCAGAATATTCATCAAAAAGGCGAAACACAACTCTTTCAATATCAGGATTGTCATCCAAAAATTTAGCTGACCATTTTGTAAGATTTTGGATATAGTAGGGGAATTGATAGGAAATACTTCTGACACTCTTAATTATATTGGGGATAAGAATGGAAAAGAATCCATAAATCAAAATTACAACAATTAAAATGGTAAGTAAGATGGAAAAGACACGCATATGTTTTTTCGAATTGGAGTTGATCTCTCCACCCTTCTTTACCTTTAGGAGGATCGGTCTAAGCAGACTGTTTTCAATTGTATTTACCAGAGGAGTCAGCAAATACGCAATAATGATACCATATAATACTGGACTGATAATCCTGGATATTTCATTGATCTGTACAGAAAATCGATCACCGTGGAAAACAAGATAATAAAAACAAATAGATGCAGCAATTACAAGAAATGCTGTGATGCCAATCTTTAAATATTTTCTGTCAATATGAAATTTCATAAATTGCTACAGGGTAGTCCCCTTCCTCCTTAAAGAATTTGAAACTAATTACATATTTAGTATATCATTTTTTTTGAAAAGATACTATGGCTTAATCACGAAATATGGTAGAATAAATTGAATTTTAACGGAGGTATCAAAAGGTGAAATTACAACAGGTGCTTAGCCACATCCGCAAGGCTGTTGACGACTACAACATGATATCGGACGGTGATCGGATTGCTGTTGGCATTTCAGGAGGAAAGGACAGTCTTACTCTTCTATATGGTCTCCATGCCCTTATGCGCTTTTATCCAAGCCATTTTTCCATACATGCTGTAAGTGTTGACCTTGGTTTTGATAATTTAAATCTTGATAAAATCAAAGAGCTCTGTGCCGAACTGAAGATTCCATATACGATTATAAAAACAGATATTGCAAATATTATCTTTAATGAAAGAAAAGAATCTAATCCTTGTTCTTTATGCGCAAAAATGAGAAAAGGTGCTCTTAATGAAGCAATAAAAGCTATCGGTTGTAACAAAGTCGCTTATGCTCATCACAAAGACGATATTGTCGAAACAATGCTGATGTCACTGATTTTTGAAGGTAGATTTCATACCTTCTCTCCTGTTACCTATCTGGATCGAATGGATCTTACTGTCATCAGACCACTGATGTATATGAATGAAGTTGATGTGATTGGTTTTGTGAATAAGTATGAAATTCCCGTAGTAAAAAGCCCCTGTCCTGCAGATGGATACACGAAGCGGGAATATGTCAAAGAAATGTTAAAAAAGTTAAATCAGGAAAACCCTGGTGTCAAAGAACGAATGTTTACCGCAATTCAAAATGGTAATCTGAAAGGCTGGTGTAGACAAGATGGAAAACAGTAAGAATTATCATGATGAACAGAATAATCTGAATACATTAAAAATGCGTGAAGTTGTTGCGACGCTTCCATCCTTTTGTAAGCAGTTCTTTCGTGGCATACAGGAATATACCTCTTCCAGGACCCGACTTGCATATGCCTACGATCTTCGTGTATTTTTCGAATTTATACACAACCATAACAGCGTGCTTGCCAAAATGGAAATCACAGATTTTCCCCTCTCTGTACTTGATCAAATTGGCAGAGAGGATATTGAAGAATACTTAGATTATATCACTTATTACATCAAGGACGGAAAGGAATACACTAATAATGAGCGTGGAAAGAAAAGAAAGCTTTCCGCTTTGAAGAGCTTCTATAACTATTATTTCTGTGCAGAACTGATCAGCACAAATCCTGCCGCCCTTGTACCGCTTCCTAAACTTCATGAAAAGGAAATTATCCGTTTAGATGCAGATGAGGTTGCCATCCTGCTTGATCAGGTTGAAGAGGGAGAAAACCTAACTAAAAACCAGTTAAAGTATCATAATAA
>SAMEA3663296__coassemble_385_pt1 | contig 18986 bp, 16 predicted proteins | sample SAMEA3663296__metabat2_high_PE_002 | metagenome-assembled genome bin SAMEA3663296 (sample SAMEA3663296) | pig gut metagenome | biome: pig gut; feature: pig-associated habitat; material: faeces | place: China | collected 2013 | reverse complement strand
TACCAATTGCAGGATAGTTCTTCATCTTTTCCAAGCCTCCATTTCGTCACTGTATAGACTCTCTTTTGTCTGCATCTTTATTTGAGTACACTTCCATAATCAGAATTCGGTCCTGAGAATACATTCTTAAGGAAGGCAACCGAAGCCGCCGCATCCTGGTCCAGCATCTCATCCGTTGCTCCCTTGCTCAGGTCACGCCACACCTTAATATCACTTCCTACACCGCCGCCATTTCTGACAAAGGGCTCCATGACAATATTTTTATCATAACCGATAGCCCGAAGCGCACTGCCGATCTCATACCACGGCATTCCACCCTTGCCGGGAAGGCGTCTGTTGTTTTCCCCTACATGAAAATGTCCCAATCTGTCTCCTGCAAGGAGAATTGCTTCCACCATGCTGTCCTCCTCAATATTCATATGAAAGGTGTCAAGCATAATTTTTACCGCGGGTACATCCACCTGTTCCACAAAAGCTTTACATTCCGCACAGGTATTGAGCAGATAGCCTTCAAATCGGTTCAGTACCTCAAGACAGTAATCCACACCACACTCTCCGGCAATCTTTCCTACGGTTCTGACATTTTTCACACTTCGCTCCCAGTCTCCAGCCTTATCAATAGGTCTGGTATAGTCCACCGGCCAGTAAGAATAAATCCCGCCACCCAAGGTATGTATCTCCAGAATTTCCAGCTTCTTTAAAATGTCGGTATAGAAGGCAACCGCGTTCTTTACAACGTCCTCATTGGCACTCGCCAGATTTTCATTCGCCCCCGGCCCATATCCCGCTGTCAGAGTAATGCCTGCATCCGCAGCCATCTTCTTCATTTCCATAAGCTCCTGGGTGCTGATCTCTTTCAGCATGGCACAGGAGATTTCCAGGACATCAAAGCCCAGTTTTTTCACCCTGGATATATAGCTTTTCTGATCCGCATTCCATTCCTTTTCCCAATAAGCAAAATAAATACCGTATTTCACTGCTATTCCCTCCTTGTTTACCTCTTTTCGTTCCTCTCAAATCCCTTCATAATCAAATGCAGGGATAAAGCTTTCCTTTGCCACATCTCCCTCCTGAATGTAAGCATTCCTTACACCAAGAGAAAGCGCATAATCGATCACAGACTCATATTCCCGCCTTGTGACCTTTCTGCAAAGCTCCCGGTAATCCGGATTTTCTTTTAATCTTTCAAAGGGGGTATACTGATTCATCAGACTTAAATAAACCCTATCCCCGTAAGTCTCATAGACATACCGTATCACATCTCTTGCATTCTTTTTATGTCCCGGAAGAAGAAGATGACGTACAATCACGCCCCTTGTCATCATTCCCTTCTCATCAAAGACCGGCTCGCCCACAAGCTTCACCATTTGTGCAAGCGCTTTCTTTGCCACTTCAGGATAATCCGGTGCAAAAGAATATTTCTGTGCCGCTTTTTCATCCATATATTTAAAATCTGTCAGAAAAATATCCACAATTCCTGACAGATTTTCAATGATCCCTTCCTTTTCATAGCCACTTCCGTTATAAACAACAGGCAGACGCAGGCCTTTCTCCTTTGCAAGCAATACTGCCTCGGCAATTTTGATAATAAAATGATCCGGTGTCACCAGATTAATGTTGGCAGCTCCCTTATCCTGAAGTTCCAAAAAAATCTGTGAAAGACGCTCTACCGATACCTGTCTGCCCTTTCTTCCGGCAGCAATTTCATGATTCTGACAATACACACACCGAAGGTTGCAACCGGAGAAGAACACTGCCCCCGATCCGCTTTCTCCGGAAATACAGGGTTCCTCCCACATATGGAGTGCTGCCCTTGCCAGATAAATTCCATCCTCCATCATGCAGTACCCCATCTGCCCTTCCTCTCGGTTGACTCTGCACTCTCTCGGACACAGATTGCAGGGACTGCTGCTGAATCCTTTCCCTTTCATGACCAATTTATTTATTCATTCCCTTCCGGCTCTTCTCCGTACAGCTCATCCCATTCCTCCCGGGGAATTGCCGTAATATTGCCCACATCATAATATATTTCATAAAAATGATTGATCCAGTAATCCTTATCATCCTCAAGATCGGAAAGATACATATTGCTGTAAGGATTTTCAAATGCCTCCCGAAGCTTCGGAACCACCACAATGCCATCTCCGTTGGGATCTGCTTTGTCTGCCTGTATCATGGCAATTCTCTCATTTTCCTCCCTGCAGATCCTTGCCAGATTGACCAGGTTGTCCAGATAGGTAAAGCAAAGCCACAGGCATAAAACACTTACCAGACTGTACTTTGCTGCCCGCAGTGTAAGTTCCTCCTCTTTCACATCTACGATTCCCTGGATGCAGGCAATAAACAGAAAAACACCTGCACCAAAATATGCTCTGTTAGCGGGAGTCGGTGCCATTGCAAGGGCATAGCAGGTAGCCACTGCCGCTACAAGGAATAAGACGGTCTCATGATTTCTGATCAGGTTAAAGCTGCTCAGCCTTTTTTGTAATACCAAAAGCACCACAACGATCACTGTAATAACAAGTACGGCAAAAAACAGTTCCCTGATCGATATGGTGATTTTGTAAATTCTGGAGAGTAGCCCTACCAGTCCGGTATAGTCTCCCTCAGACATTACCTGACTGCGGCTTCTCACGCCCGGCGCGGAAATCATTCCCAGAAAGCCTGCACACATTCCAACAAGACCTGTTATCATGAACGGGAAAAGGGATTTCTTTCCATCCTTTCTTCTGTCCCACCAGAAGTTCAGTGAAAACAGAAGTACAAGCAAAATTCCACCGCCGGAGGTATTTTCATTACACCATCCGGCTGCTATACCGCAGAGAAAAGTACCCAAGGCTGCCCACAAAGGATGCCTTAAACTTTCCGCTCTGTTAAGCAGATATCTGAAAAAAGTAATATATCCCAGAATGATCACACTGCCCCACAAATAGTTGCAGGAACCGCAGATCCAAAGCATCGTCTGCCCAAAATCCACCGTAAACTTCCACAGGAACGTAAGTATCAAAAGCAGCACAAAAATGTCATACTTTTTCTTTCTTTTAATATTCGCATACATGAAAAGCAAAAGTGCCGTAAACATCACACTGTTGATCACATTGAACACCGGCTTGCCAAGAGAAAGGGAAAGGCGCACATTGAATTGTCCGATTACACGTCCGCTGTTCGATAAATATTCCCCGTACTGCTGCCTGATCAGATCAAAGAGGCCATCCGCCTCCCGAACATCAAGCAGATAAGCATAATCATCCGACATATAGGGAGTCAGTAAATTATAGGCAAATATAGCACAAAAAGCTGCTGCCACAATCACCCGGAAAATTGTTTTTCTATGTTTTTCCACAAAAGCTGTCATGCTGTTTTCCTTTCTATCGCAATCTGATATTTATTGTAACAAACCGGGACAGGGATTGCAACGCTCATCCCCAATTCCACTGCCCTGTTTTCTACTTTTGCAGTGTAGTTTTTCCCACAGAAATATGCTATACTATTACAGTCTCATTTATCCCGAATCAATAAGTCAAACAGGACAAAATGGTAAAAACAATGAATGAAAAAGTTTTACGAACCTTAGAATACACAAAAATCATTGATAAGCTTACAGAAAAGGCATCCTCTGAGCCCGGAAAACGGCTTTGCAGGGAACTTGTCCCCATGACGGATTTAGAGCAGATCCGGCTTGCACAGGTGCAGACCCGGGATGCCCTTTCCATGCTCTTTGCCAAGGGCTCAACCTCCTTTGGCGGCAATAAGGATGTCTCCATGTCGCTCCGTTCCCTGGAAATCGGCAGTACCTTGTCCATACCGGAGCTTCTTAAAATTGCAGGTCTGCTTGACAATGTTAACCGGATCAAGGCTTACGGGCGAACTGTCCGGGATGATGAAAAAGAGACCTCCCTGACGGATTATTTCGAGCGCCTGGAACCTCTGACTCCCCTTGCAAACGAGATAAACAGATGCATTCTTTCCGAGGAGGAGATTGCCGATGATGCCAGCCCGGGGCTTAAACATGTGCGCCGCTCCATTGCACTGATCGGCGAAAAGATACATTCCCAGCTTACCAGCATGGTAAATGGTTCCTACAGAAGTTATCTTCAGGATGCCGTTATCACCATGCGGGACAACCGCTACTGCATTCCGGTCAAATCCGAATACAAAAGTCAGGTTCCCGGTATGGTTCACGATCAGTCCTCAACCGGCTCCACCTTTTTTATCGAGCCCGCCGCTATTGTGAATCTGAACAACCAGCTGAAAGAGCTTACTATTAAGGAAAAAGAAGAAATCGAAGCTGTACTCGCCTCGTTAAGCAGCCAGGCTGCCGAATCGATATCAGAAATTTCAGAAGATCAGAAAATCATGACCTTCCTGGATTTCGTTTTTGCCAAAGCATCTCTTGCCATGGAAGAAAATGCAACCATGCCGCTTTTCAATCAGGAGCATTACATCAATATCCGCAAGGGGCGTCATCCCCTGCTTTCCCCTAAGAAGGTGGTTCCTATTGACATTCACCTGGGAAAGGACTTTGATCTCCTGGTGGTGACCGGTCCTAACACCGGTGGAAAGACGGTTTCCCTGAAAACAGTGGGACTCTTTACCCTGATGGGGCAGGCCGGGCTTCACATTCCCGCTCTGGACCGTTCCGAGCTCTCCATCTTTACGGAGGTTTTTGCGGACATCGGGGATGAACAGAGCATTGAGCAGAGTCTGAGTACCTTTTCCTCTCATATGACCAGTATTGTTTCTATCCTTCAGAAGGCAGATGAAAACTCTTTATGTCTATTTGACGAATTAGGTGCCGGAACGGATCCCACCGAGGGGGCTGCCCTGGCAATTGCCATTTTGGATCATCTTCATACCAGAGGTATCCGCACTATGGCAACCACACATTACAGTGAGCTGAAGGTCTACGCCCTGTCCACAGATTTTGTGGAAAATGCCTGCTGTGAATTCAATGTGGAAACACTGGCACCCACCTATCGGCTTTTAATCGGTATTCCCGGAAAGAGTAATGCTTTTGCAATTTCCCAAAAGCTGGGGCTACCGGATTATATTATTCAGGCTGCAAAGGAACAGATCAACGCCGAGGATAAAAGCTTCGAGGATCTGCTTACCGACCTGGAAAACAGTCGTCTCACCATTGAAAAAGAACGGCTGGAGATTGCTTCCTACAAGGAAGAAATCAAAACCTTAAAGGAACGGCTTCAGACAAAGAACGAAAAGATAGACAGTGCAAAAGAAAAAATTCTCCGGGAAGCCAATGAAAAAGCACGGGAAATCCTTCAGGATGCCAAGAATGTAGCGGATGAGACCATCCGTGTATACCAGAAGGCCGGCCCCAACGCTTCTTTAAAGGATCTGGAAAAGACCAGAGACCGTCTCCGCGGAGAAATCGGAAAGAAAAACGAAAAACTGGCCCTCAAAACTCAGGACCCTAAGAAAGGACGCCAGATTAAGCCGGAACAGTTGAAAATCGGTGACAGCGTTAAAATTTTGTCCATGGGACTTAACGGCACTGTCAGCAGTCTCCCCGATCACAAGGGAAATCTGTTTGTGCAATGCGGTATCATGCGCTCCCAGGCAAATGTAAAGGATCTGGTCTATGCAGACGCCGAAGCTGCTCCCGCCGCCTCAGTCCTGCAGCGCAAGCCAAGCTCTGCAGGTAAGGTAAAAATGTCCAAATCCTTCAGTATTTCCCCGGAGATCAATCTTCTCGGGAAAACGGTGGATGAGGCACTTGCTGAACTGGACAAATATCTGGATGATGCCTATCTGGCACATCTTTCTACTGTCCGTGTGGTTCATGGTAAAGGAACGGGGGCTTTGAGAAGCGCCGTTCAGAGCCATTTGAAACGTGTAAAATACGTAAAATCCTACCGCCTCGGCGAGTATGGGGAAGGTGACGCAGGTGTCACAATCGTAACCTTTAAAGATTGACAGGAGGTAACTATGGTAACCAAGCAGAAAATTCTGATTGTAGACGATGACAGCAATATTGCGGAATTAATTTCTCTTTATCTGACAAAAGAATGCTTTGAAACGATGATTGCCGGTGACGGAGAGACAGCCCTGCTTCTTGCAGACTCCTTTGCCCCCAATCTCATCCTTTTGGATTTGATGCTCCCCGGTATAGACGGCTATCAGGTCTGCCGGGAGATTCGTGCCAAATCCTCCACACCGATCATCATGCTCTCTGCCAAAGGAGAGATTTTTGACAAGGTTCTGGGGCTTGAGCTTGGCGCGGATGATTACATGGAAAAGCCATTTGACTCTAAAGAACTGGTGGCCCGTGTAAAAGCAGTACTTCGCAGGTATAAGCCTGCTCCTGCCATCTCCCAGTCTCCCGATATTAAGTGTGTAGAGTATCCGGACCTGATCATCAATCAGACCAACTATTCCGTGATTTATATGGGTAAGACGGTAGATATGCCTCCTAAAGAACTGGAGCTTTTATACTTTCTTGCCTCCTCACCAAATCACGTTTTTACCAGAGAGCAGCTTCTTGACCAGATCTGGGGCTATGAATATATCGGTGACACCAGAACAGTAGATGTACATATCAAGCGTCTGCGTGAAAAAATAAGTGATCATGCCAACTGGAAGATTGCTACCATTTGGGGAATCGGCTATAAGTTTGAGGTACGACAATGAGAAAAACTCTCTACCTGAAGTTCATACTGGCTTACTTTATCTTTGGTTTCTTCGGTTTTGTCGTGGTTGCCTCCTTTGTAAACAGTATGACAATGGAACATCTGAAAAGAGAAAAAGCGGATGCCTTATATCGTGAGGCAACTTTGATTGCCAACACCTACGCTTCCGATTTATACAATAATGAAACATCCTTGGACACCGTGAAAAAGCAATTGGACGCCTTGGATACCTATTTATCTGCCAATCTCTGGATCATTAATCCCTCCGGCAGAATGGTTCTGGATTCCCAGGCACCGGTAGATCTGGAAAACGAAATTGTCATTTCCGATTTCGATCCTACCATCACCGGGAATTCCTACTATACAGTCGGTAATTTCTTCGGCAGCTTTTCGGAGGAACAGCTCAGTGTTTTCGCCCCTATCACATCCGATTACAAGGTAAGGGGCTATGTGGTCATTCACTATCCCTTGAGTAATCTCGTTGCTTCCTGTAACAGTCTGCTCAATATTTCTTACCTGATGCTGATCATTCTGTTTCTGCTTTCCATGATCATTCTGATTTTCTTTACGGAGATGGTCTATCTGCCCCTTCGAAAGATTACAGAGGCCACCGAGCAGTATGCTGCCGGAAATATGCATTATGAATTTCAAATTGACAGTGAGGATGAGATCGGCTATCTTGGTGCCACCATTTCCTATATGGCAAGTGAAATTGCCCGTTCTGAGGATGATCAAAAGAAATTTGTAGCAAATGTCTCTCATGATTTCCGATCACCTCTTACCTCCATTAAGGGATATCTGGAAGCCATGCTGGACGGCACCATTCCGCCTGAGCTTTATGAGAAATACCTCACCATCGTTTTAAACGAAACCGAGAGGCTGACCAAGCTCACGAACAGCCTTCTCACCCTGAACAACCTGAATACCAAGGGCATGTTGTTAGACAAGAGTATTTTTGATATTAACAAGGTCATCCGCAACACAGCCGCATCCTTTGAGGGTACCTGCAAGCGCAAGGCCATCGCCATAGAACTGATATTAACCGGTGACGAGCTGTTCGTCACTGCTGATGTAGGAAAGATCCAGCAGGTTCTCTACAATCTTCTGGATAATGCCATTAAATTCAGCCACCCGGATTCCATCATCAAAATTGAGACAAATGAAAAGCACAACAAGGTATTTGTATCCGTAAAAGACAGTGGCATCGGTATTCCTAAGGATGACCAGAAGCTGATCTGGGATCGCTTCTATAAATCGGATTTGTCACGAGGCAAGGACAAAAAGGGAACCGGACTCGGACTCTCTATTACCAAGGAAATCATCCAGGCGCACGGCGAACATATTAACGTCATCAGTACCGAGGGTGTCGGCTCGGAATTTATCTTTTCCCTGCCGGTAGCCGATGATGAAGAAGATTAACAAAGGAGTGGTCATATGCATATCATTTTACATCAGCCGGAAATTCCGGCAAACACAGGAAACATTGGAAGAACCTGTGTTGCCACCGGCACCAGCCTTCATCTGATTGAGCCTCTCGGTTTTCGCCTGAACGAAAAGGAAATCAAGCGTGCCGGAATGGATTACTGGGAGCACCTTGACGTAACCAGATATATGAACTTCACAGAATTCAAAGAAAAACACCTCTCTGCTAAGATCTGGATGGCAACCACTAAGGCAAAGCACATTTACACAGATGTTTCCTTTTCCCCTGATGACTTTATCATGTTCGGGAAGGAAAGTGCCGGCATTCCGGAAGAAATCCTTGTAGACTATGAGGAAACCTGCATCCGCATTCCCATGCTTCCCCAGATTCGCTCCCTCAACCTCTCCAACTCCGTTGCTATTGTCCTCTATGAGGCTTTGCGCCAGCAGGGCTTTACTGATATGCAGCTTGAAGGGGAGCTCCATCGACTGCACTGGAAAGAATAAGTAGAAATACTTCCATAAAAAATGGCATCCTCCTTCGTATCTTCATTACAAGTACATAAAGGAGGATCTTTTTATGAATAAAAAAGCTTTATTACCGGTTCTTTTGACCGCCGTTACCGCATGTATTTTTGTTGCTTGTCAGAAATCTCCCGGATCAGAGGAAGAAATTGTTTTTGATTCCGGAAATCAGATTTCCTATTACAAAGGCAATGCGATTACAGTCAACAGTAGCGAAAAGGTGACTGTCGTTCCTGATATTGCAGAAATTGTCTATTCTGTCCGTACACAGGCAAAGAATGCCGCTTCCTGCCAGCAGGAAAACACCGCTTCCGTCAGTCAAGTTATTGAACTTCTGAAAAGCCTGAATGTAGCAGAAACCTCTATCCAGACATCGGATTACTATATGAATCCGATTTATGATTATAGTGGGAATACGGCACGTATTACAGGCTATGAGGCCATCACCACCTTGACCGTTTCAGATCTGCCGATCGATGAACTTGATGAAATTTTAGCAAAATCAGTGGATGGCGGAATCAATACAATCCAATCCATTACTTACATGGCAAGCAAGTACGATGAGAGCTACCATCAGGCATTGACAAACGCAGTTTCTGCCGCTTATGAAAAGGCGTCTGTCCTGGCACAGGCAGCGGGCTGTACTGTGGGTAATGTAATCAACATACAGGAAACCAGTGGATACTCAGAAGCCCGCTATACAGATACTGCACTGACGAATATGTCCCGCTCCATGAAGCAGGAAGCAGCATATTCGCTTGCGGATACTGCCGGTGTCATGCCCGGAGAAATTCAGATAGAAGCCAGTATTGTTGTTGAATATCAGTTGAATGAATAGTATCATTTTTATACTAAACTGCAACAGGCGGCGGACAATTCTGTCCACCGCCTGTGTCCCGATGTCTTTAACACTTTCTCAAATCTTATTTCTTCTCTTCTCTCAATCTTTCGATGAAATGCCCGATTTTCTCCATTGCGATCTTCAGATTATCCAATGAATATGCATAGGATATTCGAAGGAAGCCCTCGCCACAATCTCCAAAAGCTGTTCCCGGTACGACAGCAACCTTCTCTTCCCGAAGCAATCTCTCTGCAAATTCCTCGCTGGTCATACCAAATTCTTTAATGCACGGGAACACGTAAAATGCACCATAGGGCTCAAAGCATTTCAACCCCATTTCCTGAAAGGCATGCATCAGATATCTTCTTCTCTGGTTGTATGATTCTCTCATCTGTGCCACATCATCATCGCCATTCCTCAATGCTTCCACGGCCGCATACTGGCTGGTGGTAGGCGCACACATAATGGCAAACTGATGAATCTTTATCATCTGCTCCATGATTACCGCAGGGGCACAGGCATACCCAAGTCTCCACCCCGTCATAGCATAAGCCTTGGAAAAACCGTTGATGAGAATGGTTCTCTCCTTCATGCCCGGAAGGCTTGCAATGGACACATGCTTTTCCTTATAGGTAAGCTCTGCATAGATTTCGTCGGAAATCACAAAAAGATCTTTTTCTTTCACAACCTCTGCAATCTCCTCCAGATCCTTTTTCTCCATAATTGCTCCCGTGGGATTGTTCGGAAAAGGAAGCACCAGTATCTTTGTTTTATCCGTAATCGCATCCAGAAGCTCCTTGGCTGTTAGACGAAATTCATTCTCTTCCTTCAATTCTATGATGACCGGAACCGCATCAGCCAGAATTGCACAGGGTTCATAAGATACGTAACTGGGCTGTGGAATCAAAACCTCATCTCCCGGATTGACCATAGCGCGAAGTGCCAGATCAATTGCCTCAGAGCCCCCAACCGTTACCAGAACCTCCTTCATGGGGTCATAGGAAACACCCTGAGTTCTTTGTATGTATTTTACTATTTCTGTTCGCAGTTCCTTCAAGCCTGCATTTGAGGTATAAAAGGTTCTTCCCTTTTCCAGGGAATAAATTCCTTCATCCCTGATGTGCCAGGGCGTATCAAAATCCGGTTCGCCCACACCCAGGGAAATGGCATCCTCCATCTCATTTACAATATCAAAGAATTTGCGGATACCGGAGGGCTTGATTGTGGTAATCTTATCTGATAACGGATTTCTCATGGCGTAACCTTCTCCCTTGTATCTTCATATTTCTTAGTCAAAATCGTTCCGTGGTCCTTATACTTTTTTAAAATGAAATGGGTTGCTGTGCTAAGTACACCATCCAGTGTAGAGAGCTTATCCGATACAAAGCTGGAAACAGCCTTCAGAGATTTTCCTTCCAGGGTAACCAGAAGATCATATCCACCCGAAATCAGATAAACACTGTTTACCTCGGGATATTTATAAATTCTTTCTGCAATATTGTCATAGCCCTGACCACGCTGAGGTGTAATTCTTACCTCAATCAGCGCTGTTACCTTCTCGATGGATGTCTTTTCCCAATCAATCATGGTATGATAACCGCAGATAACTCCTTCCTCTTCCAGCGCCTTCAATTCATTGGCAACATCAATTTCCTCAACTCCCAAAATGACTGCCAGCTCCTTGACATCAATTCTGCTGTTCTTCTCTATGATAGATAAAATCTGTTCTCTCATTGTTACTCCTCCTTATCAAAAATCTATTTTCCATATTTCATCCGGGACGGTAGGCTCCAGGTACCTTGTCTCGTCCTGATTCCTGATGATCTTATCATTTCCGCCGGTAGTCATCCCAATTACCGCTGCGGATATCCCTTCCTGCTCAAGTGCCTCCACCAGCGCATCTCCGTCTTCCGTCACCATCAAAAGAGCTCCTCCTGACAGAAATTCATAAGGGTTCAGATCATAAAATTCACAAATTTCAATGGTTTCCTGCCGAACCGGGATCTTTTTCAAATCTATGTTCAGTCCAACGCCTATTTTTCGGGATAATTCCCACAATGCACCGAAGACACCACCATTTCTCACATCATGCATTGCATAAACGCCGGACTTAAGCGCTATGGCTGCCTCCGAGGCAATCGACAGATAGTTCCCGCATTCCTTCGCCACCTGAATCAGGCTGACCGGATATCGCTCCGTAAGCTCTTTTTCCTTCTCATCCGCGAGAATCGCCGTTCCTTCCAGTCCGATCCATTTGCTCATGACAATGTCCATTTGCACAGCATTTCTTTCTGTGTGATCGTTCCTGCCTGCAGCAATTCCTATCGCCGTTGCCGATATGACCGGAACATTCACGGCACTGCTGACCTCCGTATGTCCGCCGGCAATCTGAATATTTAACTCTTTGCAGCAGCTTTCTGCCTGCTTAACGATCTCCTTCAGATGTTCCTCCCTTGCATCTGTCGGTAACGTTAATGCCATTGTTACAGCAAAAGGCTCTGCACCTGATGCTGCCAGATTATTTGCAGCTGCCATAACCGCCAAATACCCGGCCTTTCTAATTGGAAACGTAACTGTCTGGGTTGATGCTGCAAGCATCTCATGTCCGTTTTCCTGCGTGATATCAACGCCACTCCATGCGAAAAAGGCGCAGTCTTCTCCCACTCCTGCACCTTTTCTTACTTCATCTCTATGATAATTAATCTGTCGCAATACCGAGCGCTTCAAAATGCTCTCCGATATTTTCCCTGTTTTCATAGCTGTCCCTTTTCTGACACGGGTATCCCCTCTATACTGTATCCTCTAAGCTCCTCCGGTGACTATTCCGCCGGTGGTGCCGGCTGCTCTTCTGTCATCGGTGCCGGTTGTTCTGCCGCCGGCTGCTGTTCCGGTATAGACTGCGCAGGTGCCTCTGTCGCAGGTGCAGCAGTTGCTGCAAGGGCCGCAGCAACACTCTTTACATGGTCAATATCATTGGTAGCCACTGCTGCCATGATTTCATTATATGCATTGGGATCTGCCGTTGCAACACCTACCGTTGCATAGCGCGGAACCATCTTATAGGTACTGGAATTCACCATTTCCCTACTGATTTCCTGCCCGTTTTCTGTAACTATCTTCCAGAGATTTGCTTTATAACCCACATGCGCAGACTGAACTGAAATGGAGCCAATCGGCGCCGCAGGATCTGTATAGATTACTTCCGTATCCGGATAGGTTTTGCTGATCACTTCACTTTCATAGCTGACCTTACGGGAGCTGTCCCTTGTCTCCATGCCATAGATTGTAAAGAAGATCTGCTTGTCATCCGTTGTATATCCTTCAATATAAATCGGTGCATCCGTATTATTTACAAACTTAAAGTCCTTTCCGGAAGACTCTGCAATCGCTGCATCCGCAGAAGGATTCACATAGCTTACGATCATGGAGTGGTTATGTCTTTCCGTAACCTCCAGTTCTGCAAGCAGCACTGCATTATAAAGAGTTGTAGAAACCTGACAAATACCGCCGCCAAGGCTGTCAACCACCTGCCCGTTCAGATAAGAACCCGCCATGTAGTAACCATTTGCCGTACTGAACGGAGAAACAGTCTCGTAAGTGGAAAATTCGTCACCGGGATATAGTGTTGTTCCGTTAATTAGAGAACAGCCGTTACGTACATTGGCACTTCTTGATGAACCTGAAGTCTTAAAGCTCGTAGAGAAAGTTCCAAGCACATCCTTGACCTTCATAAGCTCTTCCTGTGTACCTCTGGATTCATCCACTACAATCGCAAGTTCCACAGACGCATTTTCTCCATCCCATGTTCCATGAAAGAAATCGTAGAGAAGCTCTGTTGACGCTGCTTTGTCCACTACCTGTCCGGTCTGGCCGGGGAGAACCACAAACTCATCATCCTGCCTTGTAAGCGTTGCATCCATTGCTTCCAGATTGTATACAGCGCATTGCTCCTCCAGAATATGTGCAGTCAGTTCTCTGTCTATATCAAATTCAAGGTCATATACAATATTCTTATTTTCCAGATCCTTGGCCGCTTTATACCGCTGAACCACATTTCCGCTTTGTCCAATCTGCGCTGCTTCATCCACAATTTCCTGATTACTCCAGGCAAAACCGATATCCGTAGGTGTAATTGTTACCCCATTTCCCCCTACAGCAACAAGAGTGATCTCCTTATTGCAAAGCTCTGCTACGTAGTCCTCCAGCATTTTTCTGGCTTCCTGCGCAGTCTTCCCCTCCAGGGACATATCTTCTACATAAATACCCGGAAGAATCCGGTTTTCTTCTGCGCTTACATGCATCCCCGCTGCTACAAAAATCACACATCCCAGGCAAACACCAAGCATCCCCCTAAATAATTTTAACATAATATTCTCCCCGATTGCCTTAATAGAAAAAAGATGCTATAGTTGGAATTATCATGGCAAGCACCAATAATATTACTATGGTTGCCGATACGATTTTTTTTGTTTTTTTATTATAAGGATTAAACATTTTGTTCCTCCGATGATACATCTTTGAAAGGATATTATATATGAAGATTTCTTTTTTTGCAAGTTTTATCATCTTTTGCCTCTGGCTCGGATATGAGATTCATAAACACAGAAATCTGGAAGCAAAAGCAAATGAAGATTTCTGGGAAAAGGAGGCTGCTGCCAATGCAACCAGGCGCAAATCTCTGGATTCCCTCAACTACATCGAAATTCCCTTTGAGAGTCTTCCAATGGATACTTTGCCTGATGACCCCAAGGTATCCGAATACCATGAAACGTTACATGAGCTTGCCCAAAATCCTATTGTAAATCTGACAGGAATCAGCAATACAGAGCTCAAACTAACGTATGGTGCTCCCAACATAGATCTTCTCTCCCATTATGATCAGAGCTATACCATTCTGGTTCGTACTCTTCAGGGCTGGGCTGAAACACTCTACGATAATGGCTACACAGATGAAGCACAAAAGGTATTAGAATTTGCTGTGGAAACACACACAGATTTAAGCAGCTCGTATCGGCTCCTTTCTTCAATTTATCAGCAAAAGGGGGAACCCGATAAGATCAGACAGCTCATCCCTGTTGCGGAGGAACTGAATTCTGCCTTGAAAGGACGAATTATCGATATGCTGAAGGAACGTTGTTAAAAAGCGATCCTCAGCCAACTGGTTATCCTTTTCCATACTTCAAAATAATTTTATCAATCAATCTGCTCGCTTCATTTCTGGTAAGCCTGTCTATCTCATAGTCTATTACCAGTTTATGCTTTTGAACAAGCAGATATAACCTCTCTTTTTGTGCCTTATTGGCAGGCGCCTCTCTTTTTATTTGATAAATCAACTCGACAGGCATAAATATACTGCTATTCTCCGGATTTCTAAATTCCTCTTCCAGCTTCCCATAGAGGATTGCCGTTGCCTCCGCATCATTTACTGCACGATGGGCTCTATGAGGAATTTCATAATATTTACAAAGATATGGCAGACTTCTGCTCTCCAATTCCCTTAAGCAGCACCTTGCAATCCGTAAAGTGTCTATTCCATACCTGTTATCCTTACTTTTTACAAGTCCCATATTAACTGCCGCACGTTTTAAAAAGGAATAATCAAACATAATGCTGTGTCCAAGCAGTATATCCTCCCCGATAAAGTCAAAAAACTCCGGAAGCACCTTTTCCGGAAGCGGTGCATCCGCAAGCATCTCGTCTGTAATACCTGTGAGTTCTATGATTCTCTCTTCCAATTTTCTACCGGGATTTATCAGGCTATCATATTTTGCAACTATTTTTCCGTCTCTTACCTTGACAGCTCCGATCTCAATCATCTTTTCCGTTTTCGGGTTCAGACCCGTTGTTTCCACATCAATTGCTGTAAAATCCTGCATATTTCAATCCATTCTGTATGAAATTTCGCCGCTTTGGCATGTTTTCCCATGACGCAGGAAAAGAACAGCATGGCATGCTGTTCTTTTTCTTTCCGCATTTACTCGTTATTTCCAAAATTTCTTTTTCTTGGCATCTTTTGAATCATTCTTTTCCACTTGCACATTTTTTGCAGCATTCAAGCTGTCACCCGTTGCCGCATCAAACTGGCGCAAGAGCTCCTTTGCCTCATGAGAAAGCTTCTCAGGCGTCTGTACTACCAGTGTCACATAATGATCTCCACGCACTTCCTTATTCCGAAGCGTCGGAACGCCCTTACCTTTCAGGCGCACCTTAGTGTCAGTTTGCGTTCCTGCCTTAACCTCATAGGCCACTTTACCATCCACGGTATCGATAATGACCTCCCCACCGAGTGCAGCTACTGCAAAGGAGATCGGCACCGTTGAATAAATATTATAATCCTGTCTCTGGAAAATCGGATGACGGCCTACGATCACTTCGACAAGAAGATCCCCTCTGGGTCCTCCGTTTACGCCGGGTTCACCCTTATCCCGGATGCGGACACTCTGTCCGTTATCAATGCCGGCAGGAATGGTTACTTGTATCTTTTTGCGGTTTGCCATATAGCCTGATCCATGACAATCAGCACATTTTTCTTTAATAACCTTACCGCTACCGTTACACTCCGGACAAGTCTGTACATTTCTGACAGTGCCAAAGAAGGACTGCTGGGTAAATACCACCTGTCCTTTTCCTCCACATTTAGAGCAGGTTTCCGGACTTGTTCCCGGTTTTGCTCCGCTTCCGTGGCAAGTCTTACATTCATCCTTCAGAGTAAGTTCAATTTCCTTATCAACACCAAACACAGCTTCTTCAAAAGTAATTCTGACACTGGTTCTGATGTTAGCCCCCTTCATCGGGCCATTATTACCCCTGCTTCTTCGGCCACCGCCAAAGAAGTCACCGAAAATATCGCCAAAAATATCGCTGAAATCGGCACTGTTAAAATCAAAGCCGCCGTATCCGCCACCGCCGCTTTCAAATGCAGCATGACCAAACTGATCATACTGCTTCCTTTTTTCCGGATCACTTAAGATAGCATAGGCTTCAGATGCTTCCTTAAATTTCTTCTCAGCCTCAGCATCACCCGGATTCATATCCGGGTGATACTTTTTGGCAAGAACTCTATATGCTTTTTTGATTGTGGCATCGTCTGCGCTCTTATCAATTCCAAGAACCTCATAATAGTCACGTTTCTGCTCTGCCATCTTACTCCCTCCTGCATGTTATAAAAGATTGTCGCATGCGGCTTAAATCTCTTTGTAGTCTCCGTCAACTACATCATCTGCAGGTTCTGAAGCAGAACTCATATCCGGGCCTGCTGCCCCGGCGCCCATATCAGGGCCAGCTCCGCCAGCCTGCTGCATGTTCTCATACATCTTGGTAAACAGAGCCTGTGCGCTGGTTGTCAGCTTCTCCTTCGCTGCCTTCAAAGCGTCCAGATCAGCATCTGACATCTCCTGGTCCTTGGTTCTTTCCAGAATATCCTTTACTGCCTGCATATCTGCTTCTACAGCACTCTTCTGGGAAGCATCGATCTTATCACCTACTTCATTCAGTGCCTTTTCTGTCTGGAATACAAAGGAATCTGCCTCATTTCGTGTATCAATAGCTTCCTTTCTCTTCTTATCCTGTGCTTCGAATTCAGCAGCTTCCTTTACTGCCTTATCGATTTCATCATCAGACATGTTGGAGCTTGCCGTAATGGTAATATGCTGTTCCTTACCGGTACCAAGATCCTTTGCAGATACGTTAACGATACCATTTGCATCAATATCAAAGGTAACCTCAATCTGAGGAACGCCACGCATTGCCGGAGGAATTCCGTCCAGTCTGAACTGTCCGAGAGACTTGTTGTCCCTTGCGAACTGTCTTTCACCCTGTAATACATTGATATCTACTGCCGTCTGATTATCTGCTGCTGTGGAGAAAATCTGACTCTTCTTAGTAGGAATTGTTGTGTTTCTTTCAATCAATCTGGTTGCAATACCACCCATTGTTTCAATAGAAAGTGAAAGGGGTGTAACGTCCAGAAGAAGGATTTCGCCTGCACCGGCATCACCTGCCAGCTTACCTCCCTGAATAGAAGCACCCAGTGCTACACATTCATCAGGGTTAAGGCTCTTGCTGGGTTCATGTCCTGTCAGCTGCTTTACCTTATCCTGTACGGCGGGAATACGGGTAGAACCACCTACCAGTAATACCTGGCCAAGATCAGCATTGGTAAGTCCGGCATCCTTCATCGCATTCTGAACAGGTACTGCTGTTCTTTCAACCAGATCATGGGTAAGCTCATCAAATTTTGCTCTTGTCAGATTCATGTCAAAGTGTTTAGGGCCTTCTGCTGTTGCTGTAATGAAAGGAAGGTTAATGTTGGTCGTGGTAGCAGAAGATAATTCCTTCTTCGCCTTCTCAGCAGCTTCCTTTAATCTCTGAAGTGCCATCTTATCACCTGACAAATCAACACCTTCAGCCTTCTTAAACTCGTCAATCATCCACTGTGTCAATCTGTTATCAAAATCATCACCACCAAGGTGTGTATCACCGTTAGTTGCAAGAACCTCTATTACACCGTCACCGATTTCAATGATGGAAACATCAAATGTACCACCACCCAAATCGTATACCATAATCTTCTGTTCCTTTTCGTTATCAAGTCCATAAGCAAGCGCTGCTGCTGTAGGCTCGTTGATAATACGCTTTACATCAAGTCCTGCAATCTTACCTGCATCTTTTGTTGCCTGACGCTGTGCATCGTTGAAATATGCGGGAACCGTGATAACTGCTTCTGTTACCTTTTCGCCTAAATAGCTCTCAGCATCCGCTTTCAGTTTCTGAAGAATCATTGCGGAAATCTGCTGCGGAGAATATTTCTTTCCATCAATCGTACGACCTCTGTCTGTACCCATATCTCTCTTGATAGAGGAAATGGTCTTCTCTGCATTGGTAACAGCCTGACGTTTTGCAGGCTCACCGATCAGCCTTTCTCCTGTTTTTGTAAATGCGACTACAGAGGGTGTTGTTCTTGCGCCTTCTGCATTTGCAATGACAGTGGGTTTACCACCTTCCATAACTGCTACGCAGCTGTTTGTTGTACCTAAGTCAATACCAATTATTTTGCTCATAATGATCTCCTCCTGAATTTTGATTTCTATTTACTATTGGTTGTTTATTGTTTATTACCTGCTTTGTTCATGCTAGCTGACCACAGCTACCATGCTGTGCCTTACCACGCTATCCCTGTAGGTGTAACCCTTCAATAGCTCCTGTGCAACAACACCGGACTCATATTCCTCACTTTCCACCTGCATTACCGCATTATGGAAATCCGGATTAAATTCTTCTCCTACGGCCTGGATCGGCTTTACATCCATTTTTTCAAGCTCACCCAGAAGCTGTTTGTAGATCATTTCCATTCCTTCCGCGAAAGCACTGCCTTTCTCTTCCTCAGGGATCGTTGCAAGCCCTCTTTCAAAATTGTCAACAACCGGAAGAATTTTTTCAATCACGCTTTTGGCTCCTGTTTCAAACATGGCTGCCTTTTCTTTTTCCGTCCGCTTTCTGAAATTTTCGAACTCTGCCATCTGACGCTTTACCCGGTCTTCCAGCTCATTGAT
>SAMEA3663296__coassemble_384_pt1 | contig 19016 bp, 11 predicted proteins | sample SAMEA3663296__metabat2_high_PE_002 | metagenome-assembled genome bin SAMEA3663296 (sample SAMEA3663296) | pig gut metagenome | biome: pig gut; feature: pig-associated habitat; material: faeces | place: China | collected 2013 | reverse complement strand
GCAGTGGCGATCGGCGACGCAACGGAGAATCCGTTTGCCGTAGCAGAAGGAATTTTGAAGAACGGTCAGGTACCGAACTAGCCAAAAGTTTCCCTATCATGTATAATAAATAGTACGATTACATGCTGGGGGATTCCAAATGGCAAAAGAGGAAGAAATTACAGCGGATGGTGCCATTGAACGGTATGCGGATATGGTGTACCGGCTGGCACTGTCCCAGATGAAGAACAGGACAGATGCAGACGATTTATTTCAGGAGGTTTTTGTACGTCTGGTCAGTCATATACAGGAGCTGCAGTCATGGGACCATGTGAAGGCATGGTTGCTTAAGGTGACAGCGAACTGTGCAAAAAAGCATTTTGAACAGTATTGGAATAAGAATGTTTCATTTATAGAAGAACCGGAACAAATGGTGGATGCTAACGGCAGCTATTGAATGGAGGAGGAACATCCTGTGAGGGCTGCTGTTGGGTTATTGCCGCCAAAATACCGGATGGTGATACATCTCTTTTACTTTGAACAAATATCGATTGCGGAAATAGCGCAGCTGACAGAACAGAAGGAAAGCACTGTTAAGTCACAGCTATTCAGAGCACGGGAGATGCTGAAGGAGACATTAAAAGGAGATCCCGATTTATGATAGAGCAATACCGAAAGGACGTATCGCAGATTCACGCATCATCTGAGCTGATACAGAGAACCAGAACGGCAATGAAGCAGGAAGAGGAGCGACTTAAGGAAGAGGAGGACGCGGCAGATCCTAAGAAGCCCGGGAAAAGGAATCCTTATGGTTTTTCGGCATGGAGGATTGCCATTCCTTTGTCAGCGGTGGCAGCAGCATTGTTTTTGGTGATTGTCCCGGGTGTGATTCATAAAGGTGCCACACAGGAAGATATCCAGATTCAAATGGCTGTTCCGCTGGGACAGAAGGAGGAGCAGCAGCCTGTAAGCATAGAGAATGGGAGCAATCAGCCAATTGAACTGACAGAAGTAGCAAGGATGCCTGCAGAATTTGCAGATGCAGAAAAAATAGAAAAGGATGGGGCAGTTTACTATATACTTCGGGGGGAATCCACAGATGAGTGGAAGGCTTATGCTAAGATAAAGGGAAAAAAGTATCTGCTCTGTGGTAAAGCGGCTGGGAAAGAGGATTTTCTGAACCGGATAGAGGCTTTGCTTTTCGGATAATAAGAACATTTTAGAAAGGCGGACAAAGGAAACTTTTGTACCGCCTTCTGACTTAATAAGGAATGGGAACACAGGATGAAGTTTGAAAACGATCATATACGGATTATTATTGAAAAAAAGCAGCTCACGGAAGAACAGAAGGAAGCATGCAGGGTAAGGAGAAAGAAACGGCTGCCGTACGCTGCAGTAGCAATTGCTCTGGTGACTGCGATCCTGGCAGGGGCACTTTATGCACATTCCCGTAAACCGACAGCAGAAGCAGATCTGGCAGCTGCAGATGTCGGGGAGGATGCAACGACCGAAATAAAGACGGATACGGGCAGTGAGCAGGAAACGGAAACTGCTGAAGCAGACAGTGGGAAAAATGGAGAGGACGAAGAAGCGATAGAAGGCGTTTATGTCGATTCTGCAAGGCTGGCCTCCTCCATTATCGATAAGTACAAGGATCAGAGTCCCTTTGGGTACACCTATGGGGATCCCATTGAGGAGCTTAAGCGTGACCAGAATATTGAACTTCAGCTGGGCTATGATGCCATGTCCCTTGAGAATGTGGATTACTGGTATCAGATATACGGAATTTATCAGGATCCGGAGCTGACACAGAGAGTCCAGGGCTCTGATTACCTCTGGGATGAAGAAAGCAAGATACTGAGTATTACGCCGCCCAGCTATTCCATTAACAAAATAGGAACCGGGAATCTGGGTACAGACGTTGTAAATGAGTATGATCACTCCAAAAATTTCCTTTTTGATAAGAGCGATAAGGAGGACTGGGGAAATCTTGGAACCCTGTATCTGGCATGCTACTATGATCCCCAGACAGGAGATAAGCTGGAAACACCCACTGTCAGCATAATTACACGGGAGGGTGAGCTTTCGGACACGCCGAGACTGAGCTATTCCATTTTGGAGGATGGAAGGCCGGAGTTTTCCTGGACGCCTGTGGAGGGAGCTGAGCGGTATCTGATCTGCCAGGTGACCTACAGCAGGGAGAAGGGTTATGGGACGACGATGTTTACCCTGGATTCCACGACAGATACGACATGGACGACACAGGCTCCGGAATATGGCAGCTATCAGTCCATGAATGTGGAATTTAAAACCTTCCGTGTCAGTGAGGATGACTGGAAGGATGAAACAAATTATGAGCTATACAAGGATAAATATGAGCCTGACCAGGTAGCCTATAAGGATACTACTTATGGGGAGGAAGGAATTGTTGTGATTGCCATCAGCAAGGATGGCACTTCCATGGTAAGCAACAGTTTTCTTGACAGCGAGATAGCGCCGAACCTTCCCCAGACGATTGCTTATCATGCAGAGAAGGAGAATGGATTCCAATATCAATATGAAGATGTTAAGGAGCTTCCGGCTTATGATTATGTAGTCATGTGTGACGGCATTACCAACAGAAAGCTGATTGATTACCATACGGAGGAAGCGGAGGTAGTCACGGAGCGTTTCCTTGAGACCGATGGGGAAGGAAAGCTTGTAAATGGAACGCAGGTTGTCTGTCTGAATATTCCTTATGTGGTGGAGGGAACCCCTTTTTCCTACAGCATGCAGATCCTGGACTATGATGAGAGCCGGCTCGATGAGGACCTAAAGTTCCTTGAGGACAGAGAGAGCGGGCTGCGCAAAAAGTCCGGCGATGTGACTCCCGGTGTTTCCACGGATATGGAAGATACCAGCGGTGAGGAGGCTGATGATGTTCAGGTCCGGCAGGTGGAGGATACCCCAATTTTTGCAAGCAGTGCCCTGTCAGAGTATCTTGCAGCGAGTATGCTTGGTGGAGCAACCTACATTGATCTTTCCGATTTTCCGGAGGCAAAAGATCTTTCCTATACGGATGATGCACTGCTGGAGGCATATTTTCAAAATCCACTGATCCTTGGAATTGACGGATATCGTGTCAACCGCAAGGGAACTGCAATCAAAGTATCCTATGAAAATTCTGCTGTGGAGCAGGCAAGAAAGCAGGAGGAAATCAAGGCTAAGGTGGCAGAAATCATTCCGCAGATCATCACAGAGAAGATGACGGACGACGAGAAGGAGCTGGCAATCAACAAGTATCTGTGTGATACCATTGTTTATGATGAGGATGCCCTGAAAAATGCCGAGGAAAATAATTATGAGTATGTAGATGAAAGATTTAATGATTCCTTTACTGCTTATGGAGCCCTGATCAACGGCAAATGTGTCTGTGCAGGTTATTCGGCTGCCTTTAAGCTGCTGGCAGATGCAGCGGGTCTGGAATCCATTGTTGTCACCGGTTTTCTGGACGGCAGTCTTTCCCATGCATGGAATAAAGTGAAAATCGATGATGAATGGCAGATTGTGGATGTGACGAACAATGATAATGAATACCTCAGCAATGCCCTTCTGAATCTACCGTCCTATGTGGGAGACAGGGTACTGGTCGAGGATAAGGATTTTATGATCGATAAGGAGATCAAAAATTATACAGGCAGCAGTGAGGAATATGAATACTATCATATGACAGACAGCTACTTCCCGGCAAAGGAGATTGCCAGGGAACTGGCAGCTGATCTTGCGGATGACGGCGAAGCTACCCTGCGCACGGATTATGAGCTGAATGATGAAGAATTCTATCAGATCACAGATGAAATTTATGAAATCATGGGGAGTGACATCGACTTGTACGGATACTATTGGATCGGAGTGATTTATCTGACCACGCAGGGATAAGCAAGAGTAAGCAATATTTGATAAGAATTCCGTTTGAATTGAAAAGCAATTTTGAGAAAAATGCCCTATACTGATGTCAGTATAGGGTATTTTGATAAATTGTGGGAGGTTTTAGCGATGAAGGAACTGAAGCTGCCAAGATTGATCAGTGACGGTATGATACTGCAGCAAAAAAAGAAAATTCATATCTGGGGATCTGACCAGCCGGGAAGAAGGGTGATGGTTTCTTTCCTGGGAGAAGAATATGTGGCACTTACGGATGAAAACGGACAGTGGGAGATCTGGCTTGGGGAAGCGGCATACGGGGGCCCGTATACCATGCAGATCAGCGATAATGGCGGGACGGAGATCGTGATCACAGATATCTTGATCGGTGATGTGTGGCTCTGCTCCGGTCAATCCAATATGGAGCTCCCCATGGAACGGGTAAAGGACCGGTATCCGGAGGAAATCAAAAATTGTGATAATCCGGCGATCAGGACATTTAAAATAACTGAGCATGCAGATTTTCATGGACCTCTTTCAGATCATCTGAGCGGGGAATGGAAGGCGGCGGGCAGAGACACCATCCTGCAATTCTCAGCAACGGCGTATTTCTTTGCCAAACAGATGTATCAGATGACAGGTGTACCCGTTGGCCTGATCAATGCCAGCCTTGGAGGCTCCCGAATTGAGTCCTGGATGAGCAGGGAAATGTTGGAGGGATGCCAGGAGGCACTTGCCACAGCAGACCGATATGCGGATGATGCATTTGTGCGCGGGCAGCTTTTGCAGAATGAGCGGCAATCGGAGGAATGGCACAGCAGGCTGGATGGGATGGACAGAGGACTACAGGAGCATTGGGAGCAGGAGCAGACAGCGTCTGCGGACTGGAAAAGGGTAAAGCTTCCCTTCTTTTTCCGGGATACGGAGCTTAAGGGATTTATAGGATGTGTATGGTTTCGGCGCACCTTTACGGTTCCGGTTGAAATGGCAGGAAAAGCCTGCAGACTCTGGCTGGGAACTATCGTGGACAGCGATACGGTATATCTCAACGGCACTCAGGTAGGGCATACAGATTATCAGTATCCGCCCAGGAAGTATCCTGTGCCGGAGGGACTGCTCAGAGAGGGAGAAAATACGATCGTTATTCGTGTCAAATGTGAGAATGGGCACGGAAGATTTACACCGGATAAAAAGTATGCCATTTTTAATGAGGACGGAGAAGTTGAACTTCAGGGCGAATGGCTGTACAGGGTGGGAGCTGTCTGTGGGCAGATTGCGCCTACGGATTTTGTAAACTGGAAGCCTACCGGTCTTTATCATGGTATGACAGCTCCTTGCCGTAGCTATACCATCGCCGGATTTATCTGGTATCAGGGAGAGTCCAATACGCATGTACCGTGGGTGTATCTTGACAGAATGAAACGGCTGGTAGAGGGCTATCGGAAGGAGTGGGGGGATGAGACACTGCCGTTCCTCTATGTGCAGCTTCCCAATTTTTCCATCGATATTTATGACAGTGATGCCGACGAAACAGGACAGGGCTGGCCTGCATTGCGAGAGCTGCAGAGGCAGGCTCTTAAAATACCGGAAACGGGAATGGCAGTTGCCATCGATCTTGGTGAGGATAATGATCTGCACCCTCTGAACAAGGAGGATATCGGACGGCGTCTTGCTATGCTGGCCGCAGGAAAACTGTACGGCATCCGGTCGGAGTGTGAAGGCCCCATGATCCTGAAAACAGTGATAGAAGACAGTGCTGCGGGAGGAAAAGTGGAAATTTTATGCGGCAATGCAGACTCGGGTATGTATGTTGATGGAAAAGAGAAGGGAAACCGGCTCATTGATTTTGAACTTCGAAACGGAGACGGAGAATGGTTTTCTGCCCGGGCCGAACTGAAGGAAAACAGAATCTGTGTGTGGAATGAGGAAATGGTTGGCAGGCCTACAGGTGTGCGTTACTGTTACTCCAATACCAATAAAGGGGGGCTTATTTATAACGGCTCTGGCTTTCCCATGAGCCCTTTTGAGATAGAACTGTGAAAAGCATCGCAGGGAATGCGGAGGAAAACGGGATGAAACGATTATGGAATGACGGATGGACCTTTTTGAGAACGCAGACCGGAGCCCATCCGGAACAGATTCTTGCAAAGAAGGAGAGCTTTCAGGCAGTGGATCTTCCCCACGACTGGCTGATCTATGATTCTGAAAGGCTTTATGAGGACGGTATGGGCTGGTACCGGAAGCGTTTTACCTTTCAGGAAACGGGAAAAAGAGTATTCCTGATCTTTGAAGGAATCTATATGGACAGCAAAGTCTATGTCAATGGGCAAAAGGCAGGAGAATGGAAATACGGTTATTCCTCCTTTGATCTGGAGATAACGGAGTTTTTACAAACAGGCGATAATGAGGTGCTGGTAAGCGTCTGCTTCATGAGTCCTAACAGCAGATGGTATTCCGGAGCCGGGATTTACAGGGATGTTTGGTTTAAGACCACAGAGAAGACCTATATCGAAGAAAACGGCATTTATGTCAGTACCGCTCCCAGAGGAAGGGATTTTAGTCTGTATGTGGAAACCGCTGTGCAGGGTACGGAGTTACAGAATCGGGACGGGGAAGGTAACGTGCCGGAAGGACGGAAAAATATTCAGGTGGCGCACCGGCTGTTCCGTGACGCAGAGGAGATTAAGATGCAGACGGTGAGCGAGCAGGGAACACTCGCTGAATATCTGGTGGAAAAACCGGAGCTGTGGGATGTGGAGAATCCGGTACTATATACGCTGCGCACAGAACTGCTTGTGGATGGAAAGATTGTACAGACAGAGGTTAACAGGATCGGTTTCCGCTACACGGAGTTTCGTCCGAAGGAAGGCTTTTTCCTAAACGGCAGACATCTGCGGCTGAACGGTGTCTGTGAGCATCACGATCTGGGCGCGCTTGGGGCAGCCTTCCATCGCGCTGCTATGAAACGAAAATTTTCCATATTAAAGGAGATGGGTGTTAACGCGGTGCGCGGAACCCATAACATGATGGCTCCGGGCTTTGTGGAATTGGCAGATGAAATGGGGATTCTGATGATATCAGAGGCCTTTGACATGTGGGAAAGACCCAAGACTGACTATGATTATGCACGATTTTTCAAGGAGTGGCATGAAAGAGATGTAAAGAGTTGGGTGTGCCGTGACAGAAATCACCCCAGTGTGATCATGTGGAGCATCGGAAATGAGATCTACGATACCCATGTGGATGAACACGGGCAGGAAATCACCGGGCAGCTGAAGGCGCTGGTGGAAACCTATGATCCCAGAGGAAATGCCGCTGTCACCATCGGGTCCAATTATATGCCCTGGGAGAATGCACAGAAATGTGCGGATCTGGTCAAGCTGGCAGGCTATAATTATTCCGAAAAGTATTATGAGCAACATCATGAGCAGCACCCTGACTGGGTGATTTACGGAAGCGAAACCTCCTCTATCGTTCAGAGCAGGGGTGTATATCACTTCCCACTGAAGGCAGGGATCCTGTCTGAGGATGATGAGCAATGCTCTGCTCTTGGAAACAGTATTACCAGCTGGGGAGCAAGATCCATGGAGGACTGCGTTACGGTAGACAGAGATACGCCCTTTTCCATGGGCCAATTTCTCTGGACCGGTTTTGACTATATTGGCGAGCCTACACCCTACCATACAAAGAATTCCTATTTCGGTCAGATTGATACGGCGGGCTTTCCGAAGGATTCCTATTACGTCTGGCAGTCGGCATGGACAGATTATCGCAGGAAGCCGATGGTGCATCTGTTCCCCTACTGGGATTTTAATCCGGGACAGCTGATCGATGTGAGAGTCTGTTCCAATGCGCCGGAGGTAGAGCTTTTCTTAAACGGGGAAAGCCTTGGGCGGCAAAGTCTGTCCAATGAGCCGGGAAGCGGAAAAAAGATACTGGCGGATTACCAGGTACCATACCGGGAAGGGTGTCTTTACGCGGTTGCCTATAACGAGAAGGGGGAAGAGATTGCCAGAAAGGAACGCCGTTCCTTCGGAAATTCCTTTGCGATCGTTTTGAAGCCGGAAAATACAGTCGCTACAGCAGACGGAAGGGATCTATTCTTTGTGGAGATCGGAACCGTGGATGCCCAGGGCAATCCGGTGGAAAATGCCTGTGACCGGGTGCGGGTGGAGGTGACCGGCAAGGGGAGACTGATCGGTCTTGATAACGGGGACAGCACTGACTATGATAGCTATAAGGGCGTAAGCCGCAGGTTGTTTAGCGGCAAGCTTCTTGCAATCATTCAGACAAATACGCAGCCGGGAGAAATCCGGATTCGTGTCACTGCCAAAGGCTTAAGGAGTGCGGAGCTTATGCTGCAAAGTGTGGCATCTGCTGAAAGTGAAGCTACGGAATGCGGACGCAGCACGCTGGAGGCAAACTGTGAGCGAAAAATTGTAACCGGCTGTTCCGGTGAGATTCCTGTGCGGAAGATCACTCTCTATGCAGAGAATGGACAGTGCTTTACTCCGGATAAAAAGGAGCTTACCGTGTGCGCCTGTCTGGAACCGGCTGAGGCAGAGGATCAGGAGGTCTTTTTCAGGGCAGTGAATGACGGCGGTGTGCCTTCCAACCTGGTAACGGTGAGGCAGGAGGGAAAGAAAGCCATCATGACGGCACTTGGAGACGGCAACTTCCGGCTGCGCTGTATGTCAAAAAGCGGCACGCCCGGTATAAGGCTGATTTCCCAATTGGAATTTTCTATAGAAGGACTTGGGCAGGCTTATCTTGATCCATATGGTTTCATTTCGGGAAGCCTTTATACTTATTCCAGAGGGGAAGCCGGAAACGGAAATGAGAGAGGAGTTGCCACTGCAAGAGACGGAGAGACTGTGGTTTCCTATGAAAATATAGATTTCGGCAGGATTGGATCAGATGAGATTACGGTTCCGATTTTTGCCCTTGACAGCAATCCCTACCCGATAGAGATCTGGGAGGGAATTCCGGGGGCGGACGGAAGTGAGCTTCTGGCAGATGTGGTCTATCAGAAGCCTTCTGTCTGGAATGTCTATCAGGAGGATACCTGGAAGCTTAGCAGGATGGTAAAGGGAATTACGACCATCAGCTTTCTCCTTCGCCAGAAGGTACATATCAAAGGTTTTTCCTTTACCCGCTATGAGAAGGCATGGATCAGGCTTTCGGCAGCGGACGCGGATGCAATCTACGGAGACAGCTTCCACATGACGGAAAATGCTGTGGAGGAGATTGGAAATAATGTTTCTCTTGCGTTTCAGGATATGGATTTCGGAGAAACAGGCGCTGCAAGTCTGAGGATCTGTGGAAGGGCACCGAAGGGGAATAACACCATTCATGTCCGTTTCTTTGACGGGCAGGAGGAGAGTAAACAGATCGTAGAATTTACACAGAGTGATGTGTATGAGGAGCAGAGCTTTGCAATTACGCCGGTTAAGGGCAAAGCTACGGTAACCTTTGTGTTTATGCCGGGCAGCTGCTTTGATTTCGGGTGGTTCCGATTTGAGGAGGCCGGTAGAAAGCCGGATCAGATGTGAACTTACCGTTGATCCTTCGTATTCAGGTTCTTATATTCTGAGGGAGTACAGTTCTTGGCCGCCTTAAAGATCCGGTTAAAGGTGGACAGACTGTTAAAGCCGGAGCGCATTGCCACCTCGGTGATGGAAAGATTGGGTTCGATCAGCAGGCGCTCTGCATGGGCAATCCGCTTCTGCGTCAGATATTCGTAGCAGGACATATTGGTAAACTGCTTGAACAGGCGGGCAAAATGAAATTTCGAAAAGCCTGCCAGGTCTGCCAGCTCTTCCATGGTAATATTTTCGGTACAGTGGTCGGTAATGTAATTACAAACCATCATGAATTTTTCAATATATTCATGCTGCTTACTGTTGGTAATACCGGGAAATCTGGTGTCGGCATTGAAGCTGGTACGTCCCAAAGTAACAAAAAAACGAATCATGAGTGAGTAAACGCAGGCTTCCGTGAAGGGAACCGGATTATCATATTCCCGGATGACCTCGTTTAAATAAAATTGAAGCTTCTTATTTAGTTCAGGGTATTCTTCCCTGGTAATCAGTGTATAAGGATGGAGGGTATGGAGCATGGAATCCATGCCCTTTACATTACAGATCAGACTATAGTCAAAAAGCATGATAAGACGTTCTCCGGACGGAGGCGCAATCAACTCATGGAGAGTGCCTGGAGGGGTAATAAAGATGTCCCCCTCGTGAAAGGTATGAGAAGTGCCATCAATAATCACAGTGTATTCTTCCTGGATGGGCATAATGATCTCCAATGCCGTATGCCAGTGGATCGGGTAATTCTCCGCCTCTTTGTTGTGATAGAGCTTGAGACCGTGGAAAGCATCGTATGCAACTGTTTCATGAATTCCATTCAGTATTTTGATCATATCCGTTTTCCTTTTCCTAATGATAATTCTGTCGGTTCTTCAATATCTTAATATTAATTCTAATCTCAATTTTTGGCAAGCATCAAATCAAATTTTGCTAATGAAAATAGTGAGCAAAATATACAATTCAGAGGCCTCAAAATGCGAAAAAAAGCGAAAAAGTGCAAAGAAATGCCATAAAACAAATATAAATATAAAAAAATATGAAGTAAAGATAAAAATAAAGTAGCAAGAAATGTATAAATAAAAAAGTCAAAAAAATAAATTTAGCAATATCTGATAAATTCAAAACAAGATATAGGAAGAAAAACAAGACAGTTTGAAATATACTTTGACTATGAGAAAGACAAAAGTATACAAATTGTCTAATAGTATTATTTGGTTTTGTTGGGGAGAACCGTAATGGAACTGGTAAGAAACGAAAAGAAAACAGAGGAATACAGGGAGCGCGCCCGTAAGCTGGTTGCCCAGATGACGCTTGAGGAAAAGGCATTTCAGACCGTAAACGGAGCGCCTGAAATTAAAAGGCTTGGAATTAAAGCATACAACTGGTGGAATGAAGCACTTCACGGCGTGGCAAGGGCAGGTGTTGCCACCGTATTCCCGCAGGCGATCTCACTGGCAGCAACCTTTGATGAGGATTTCATCGAGAAAGTAGCAGATGCAATCTCCACGGAGGGGCGTGCCAAATTTAATATGCAGCAGAAATATGATGATACCGACATTTATAAGGGATTGACCTTCTGGTCTCCCAATGTAAATATTTTTCGTGATCCCAGATGGGGACGGGGACATGAGACCTTTGGTGAAGATCCTTATCTGACCTCCAGGCTTGGGGTTAGGTTTGTGGAAGGCCTTCAGGGCCACGATGAAAACTATATGAAGGCAGCAGCCTGTGCAAAGCACTTTGCAGTACATAGCGGTCCGGAGGATCTGCGCCACAGCTTTGATGCGAAGGTCAACAGACAGGACCTGTATGAGACTTATCTTCCGGCATTTAAGGCATGTGTGCAGGAGGCAAAGGTTGAGGCTGTCATGGGTGCTTATAATCGCACGAACGGAGAACCCTGCTGTGGAAGCAAAACACTGCTTCACGATATCCTCAGAGAGGAGTGGGGCTTCAAAGGACATGTAGTTTCCGACTGCTGGGCAATCAGGGATTTCCATGAAGGGCATTGCGTTACAAGTGGTCCGTTGGAATCCGTTTCCCTGGCAATGAACAATGGCTGCGACCTAAACTGCGGCGAACTGTTCCTCTATCTTGCAGAGGCGGTAAAGCAGGGAATGGTTTCGGAGGAAAGACTGGACGAAGCTCTGGTAAATCTGTTTACTGCAAGAATGAAGCTTGGCGTTTTTGATGAAAAGGGAAGTACACCGTATGATGATATTCCTTTTACGGTAGTGGATTCTAAAGAAATGCAGCAATTGAATCTGGAAGCGGCTGAAAAGTGTATTACACTTTTGAAAAATGAAGATCATCTGCTTCCACTTGATAAGTCCAAAATAAAGACCATCGGAATTATCGGGCCGAATGCCAATAACCGCAGGGCTCTGGTAGGCAATTACGAGGGAACGGCATCCCGTTATTATACGATCTCCGAAGGAATTCAGGAATATGTGGGAGATGATGTGAGGGTACTTCTTTCGGAAGGATGTCATCTGCATTTTGACAGCATCAGTAATCTGAGCAAGGGAAGAGACCGGATCTCGGAGGTGAAGGGTGTCTGTGATGAAAGCGATGTTGTAATCCTCTGTCTGGGACTTGATTCCGGACTGGAGGGCGAAGAGGGAGATACCGGTAACCAGTATGCAAGCGGAGATAAGCCGAATTTAAATCTTCCGGGTAAGCAGCAGGAAATTCTTGAAGTGGCTTATGCAAGCGGCAAACCGGTGATATTGATTCTCCTTTCGGGAAGTGCACTTGCAGTAACGTGGGCAGATGAACATATTCCCGCCATTATTCAGGGCTGGTATCCGGGTGCCCAGGGCGGCAGGGCGATTGCGAGGATCCTGTTTGGAGAAAAGAATCCGGAAGGAAGGCTGCCGGTAACCTTTTACCGTACCACAGAGGAGCTTCCTGACTTTACCGATTATGCAATGAAGGGAAGAACCTACCGTTATATGGAAAATGAGGCATTGTATCCGTTTGGTTATGGTCTGTCCTATACAGATTTCACTTACAGTACACCTTCTCTTTCTTCAGATACCATCACAGAGGACGGCATTACGATCAGTGCAGTGCTGATGAACGATGGCAAGAGGGAAGGAACAGAGACCGTTCAGGTATATGTCAAGGCATTGAGAGAAGGGACACCAAATGCACAGCTGAAGGGAATAAAGAAGGTGACCTTACAGCCCGGCGAGAAAAGAGAAGTTTCTGTGAAGCTTCCTCTCAGCGCATTTGCCCTGTATGACGAGGAAGCGGTAAACCGTGTGGGCATGGGAGAATATCTGGTATCCATTGGTGGAAGCCAACCGGATAAAAGAAGCGAAAAGCTGACCGGAAAGAAAGTGGCAACCATGAAGATCAAAGCGGAAACGGAATTTATCCTTTAGAACGCCGCAAGAAAAACAGACAGTTATCTTACTATTATAGAGGGGATTACAAAAAGGAAGGGGTGCACAACATGGGTTTTGAACAGGCATGGCTTTCTTATCAGAAGAGAGAGACCTGTGGGGTGGTTAAGAATATTGACAGAATCTATGCATCATTGCAAAATCCCGTGATCAGAAGCGGAGCAGAGGAACTGCAGGCAGCGTTTGCAGGGATTATCGGAAATGAGCCTGTGTTGTACGCCGATTCCGAATACGAGCCGGGGGAAGGAACGATCCGGCTTCTGGTAAAGGAAGGGCTCAAAGCAGAGGGATATCACTTATTTGAAGAAAAAGGTGAGATCACTGTGGAAGCACCTGATGCAAATGGCATTCTCTATGGTGTTTTTGAACTGATCAGGCATCTTCAGCTGGGAAAGAATCTGGATGGGAAAGATATCACAAAGGAACCTGTGATGCCACTGCGAATGCTGAATCATTGGGATAACATGGATGGCAGCATTGAAAGAGGCTATTCGGGAAATTCTTTCTTTTTTGAAGATAATCAAATCCTGGTAAATGACAGAATTGTCACATATGCAAGACTGCTGGCTTCAGCCGGAATCAACGCAACAGTAATCAATAACGTAAACGTAAAAGACAGTGCAACCTGGCTGATCACAGACAGATATTTTGAAGATCTCAGCAGATTTTCACAGATCCTGGGAGACTATGGAATCAAGCTTTTCCTTTCCTTAAATTATGCGGCTCCTATGGAATTAGGGGAGCTTAACAGTGCAGATCCTCTGGATGAGAAGGTTAAGAGCTGGTGGAAGCACAAGATGGAGGAGGTCTTCAGGGCAGTCCCGAATCTGGGTGGATTTTTGATCAAGGCAGATTCGGAGGGACGTCCGGGTCCATTCACCTATAACAGGACACATGCAGACGGTGCAAACATGCTGGCCGAAGCGGTGGAGCCATATGGGGGATTGATCATCTGGAGATGCTTTGTATATAACTGCAGACAGGACTGGCGTGACAGAAAGACAGACAGAGCCAGATCCGGATATGATAATTTTATCGGACTTGACGGCAGCTTCCGTGACAATGTGATTTTACAGATCAAGAACGGACCGATGGATTTTCAGGTCAGAGAGCCTGTGCATCCGCTTTTCGGAGGACTCACAAGAACCAATCAGATGCTGGAGGTCCAGATCGCACAGGAATATACCGGACAACAGCGGCATGTATGCTATCTGATCCCGATGTTTAAAGAAGTTCTTGCTTTCCGCACTTACGTGAAGAAGACAGATGATACGGTGGCAGACATTGTATCGGGGAAAACTTTCCAACAGACAAGATGTGGGATGGCAGCGGTTGCCAATACGGGAAATGATGACAATTGGACAGGACATGATCTGGCAGCAGCAAATCTGTACGGCTTTGGAAGGTTAGCATTTGAGCCGGAGCTGACAGCGGAGGAAATTGCTGCAGAGTGGATTACGCTTACTTATGGCACAGATGAGACGGTTAAGGAGGAATTACTTTTTATTCTCATGAACTCCTGGCCTGCTTATGAGAAATATACGGCTCCTCTTGGAATTGGCTGGATGGTAAATCCCAATTATCATTATGGACCCAATGTGGATGGTTATGAGTATGACAGGTGGGGAACCTACCATAGAGCGGACCATCAGGGAATCGGAGTTGACAGAAGCCACAGCGGAACGGGGTATGCAGCTCTTTACAGGGAACCCAATGCCCGGATTTATGATGCTCCGGAGACCTGTCCGGAGGAATTGCTCTTATTTTTCCACCATATGCCTTACAACTATAAGCTGAGGAGCGGTAAGACGATTCTGCAATACATCTATGACACTCATTTTGAGGGCGTGGAGCTGGTGGATGAAATGGTTTCCCGTTTTGAAAAACTGAAGGGAAAGCTTCCCGATCAGGTCTATGAAAGGGCTATGGAGCGTTTTTTACATCAAAAGAAGCATTCCCGCGAGTGGCGTGATCAGATTAATACCTATTTTTACAGAAAAACAGGGATTCCCGATGACAGGGGAAGGACAATTTATTAAATAGAATGGAAACGGAAAGGAAAGTCTTTCCTAAAAACTGGGAGGTGGAACTATGAAGGCTACGGAAAAGAAACAACCGGCCGTCAAAACAAAAAAGAGTGCAAAGGTGTATCTGAAAAGATACTGGCAGCTTTATCTGCTTCTGGCATTGCCTCTTTTGTATCTGTTAATTTTTAAGTACATACCGATGGTTTATATTCAGATTGCATTTAAGGATTACAGCATTGTTGAGAGTGTATGGAAAATGCCCTGGGCTGATAATCATGGCTTTGAATATTTTATCAAAGCGTTTAAGAACAGGGATTTCCTGTATGCACTGCGAAATACCCTGATGCTGAATCTGCTGGATCTGGTAATCGGATTCCCGATACCGATCATCTTTGCCCTAATTTTAAATGAACTGGTATTTAAGCGGTTTAAGAAGGTGGTGCAGACTATTGCCTATATGCCCCACTTCCTTTCCTGGGTTATCATCTATGGACTGGCATTACAGCTGTTCGCACCGACCAACGGTTTGATCAATATGCTTCTGAACAATATGGGATTTGAATCCATTCCGTTTTTGAATGAATCGGGTCACTGGGTTGTAACCTATATTTTACTTGGAGTCTGGCAGAGCTTTGGATGGAATTCCATTGTATATCTGGCAGCAATCGCAGGAATCAATCCGGAGCTTTATGAAGCAGCTTCTGTTGATGGCGCAGGCAGATTTAAGAAAATGTGGCATATTACGCTTCCCGGAATCAAGCCGACAATCGTGGTATTGCTGGTCATGAATCTCGGTAATATTCTCGGAAGCGGCTTCGACCGGCCGTTTGCATTGCAGAATAAGCTGGTTATGGATGTGGCAAATGTTATTTCCACATTCGTTTATAAGAATGGTATTAAGGGTCTCCAGTTCTCGTTAACTACGGCAGTTGGGTTCTTCCAGTCCATTATTTGTGTATTCTTCCTTCTTTTGGCAAACTGGATTGCTCGTAAGCTGGGCGAACGTGGAATTTGGTAAGTGAGAACAGGAGGGTAGAAAAATGATTAGATCGAAATCAGCAAAAATCGGAGATTGCGTATTCGTAATTATCTGTCTCCTTGTATGTGTGATATGTCTGTTACCAATGCTGAATCTGCTTGCGAGATCACTGAGTGGTTCGGAATATCTGATTAAAAGAGAAGTTTACTTATGGCCCAAGGGATGGAATCTGGATGCGTACACAATGGTGCTTGGTGACATGAAATACATCAGGGCATTCTTCTGGACAGTACTGTTGACGGTTATTTGTACGATTGTTTCACTGACGATGACAACGCTCTGTGCATATCCGTTGATCTTTGAAAATTTAAAGGGACGTTCTGTGATCAATGTGTTTATCACAATAACAATGTTCTTCAATGCAGGAACCATTCCGAATTATTTACTTATGAAATCGCTTGGCCTGTTGAACAATCCTGCGGTTTTGATTATTCCGAGCTGTATGAGTGTGTACAATATGATCATCATGCGAAGCTTCTTTTACGGGATACCGGACAGCCTGCGTGAGTCTGCTGAGATTGACGGTGCAAGCTTCATCAAGATTCTGACAAGTATCTATGTGCCGTTGTCAAAGCCGGTTTTTGCAACATTGGCGCTGTTCTACGCAGTAGGAAGATGGAACGGTTACTCAGACGCACTGATGTTTATGAACAATAAGGATTATTATCCATTGCAGCTTCTTCTGTACAACATTTTAAATAATATCAATCAGGTAGAGGTTGCGACCCAGGAGGGCTTCTCCGCTCCGGGGCTTTCGGAATCATTAAAGGCGGCAATCGTTATGTTTTCAACGGTGCCCATCCTGCTGATCTATCCATGGCTTCAGAAATACTTTATCCATGGAGTTACGGTAGGAGCAGTTAAGGAATAAGCAGATCGTATGATCTGTTCATTCAAATACATATTAACAAGAAATAGGGAGGTTTAGAGATGAAGAGAAAGGTTCTCTCAATTCTGCTTGCGTGCTCAATGGTATTGTCCTTAGCAGCATGTGGCGGAAGCAAGGAAGCAGCGCAGGAAACACCTGCAGCAACTGAAACAGAAACAAAAGAAGAAGCACCTGCTGCGGAAACAGAAACAGCAGAGGCAGACACAGCAGCTGATCCCACTAATGGAGAGGTTGTTGACGGCAAGTTCGTGGAAACAAGAAAGATCACGGTAGAGGTTTATGACCGCGGTAATGACGGTGGTTCTGATCCGACCAATAACATGTACACAGAGTATATCAAGAAGGGTATGCTGGAAGATCACAATGTGGAAGTTGAGTTTGTGGCTGTTCCCCGTTGGACAGAGGTTGAACAGATCAACAACCTGTTAGCAGCTGGTGATGCTCCTGATGTATGCTATACATACGATTATCCTACAATCCAGACCTATGCAAACATGGGTGGTGTGATTGATTTAGGTCAGTATGTTGATACCTACAAGGATTTACTTCCTAATCTGTGGGGATGGCTTGGTGAGAGCAACATTTACTGGGATAAGGATCCTTCCACAGGAACTATCTGGGCTCTGGAAGCAAGACTGGCAGTAAGCAACCGTATCAATACCTTCGTTCGTCAGGACTGGCTTGACAAATTAGGAATGTCCGCTCCTACAACTAAGGCTGAATTTGAAGAAATGCTGATCGCGTTCAGAGATAATGCTGATCTCCTTCTTGGCGCAGATGCAGACAAGATGGTTCCTTATTCTGTCAGCTATGATGTGGGCTGGAGAGCAGCAACCCTGATTGAATCCTTCATTGATCCTGATATTTCTGATAAGGAATATTATATCAATGGTTTCGATGACAGAAAATTCACACAGAATGGCACAAAGGAAGCAGTCAGACTGCTGAATAAGTGGTATAATGACGGATTAATGTGGAAAGACTTCGCTCTGTACGGAAGCGGTGACACCACAGAAGATGATATGATGAAGGCCGGTTACGTTGGTGCATTTACTCATAACTGGGACTATCCTTTCAGAAACGGTGAAGACAGCATTAATGCAAACCTGCAGAGACTTGTTGGCGAGGACGCTAAGTTTGTAGCTGTTGACTGCTTCGAGGACAGCAAGGGAACCTATACAAAGTTTGTTTCCGGTCCGATCGACCGTAAACTGTTCTTCCCTTCTACCAATGATGAGCCTCTGGCATCCTTAATGTACCTTGACTGGATCAGTGATCCTGCTCATATCGAGTACTTACAGATTGGTGATGAGGGTGTTACACACAACAAGATCGATGGTGGTGTAATCCAGACAGTAGCAGCAACCGGTGATGCTATCCAGAACTCCGGTATGAACATTGACTATACTATGACCTGTAACGGACTTAAGCTTCAGGATGCAGATCTTACTGTTAAGTCAAGAGCTTACAGCTATGCAAACATTGATCCTGCTTTAGTAGAGGCATCTGACAAGATCTGTAATACAAATATGAAGGTTGGCAAGAACGTTAACGTTGGCGCTATCACAGCAGAAGAAGGACAGGGTCCTGCACTCTCCGAGAAGAGAGATATCGTATTCGACACTGCTGTAACTGCATCTGTAGCTGACTTTGATTCTGTTTGGGATGCCGGTATGGAAGATTACCTGAGCTCAGGCGGTCAGGCAATTATGGATGAACGTGCTGAAAAGTGGGCAGCAACCTTTGGTGATGCTGATATGCTCCCCTAATCAGAAGTATTTATAACTGAATCATAAAAGGAACCCCCGACACGGTAACGTGCCGGGGGTTTTCTTGTGGGACAGAGTATGGTAAAATGAAAAATCAAAACAGGTATGCTCCGGGAAGGATACCGGGAGGTGGTTTCATGCAGTACATTGCAGTAATACTTGGGATTTTTGGACTGGACTTTGGCATAAAAGATTATATAGAAAAGAATAAGTCGGAAAATACAGAAGAGAAAAAGCTTGGGGGATTTTTACTGATCAGAAAACATCATAACCGTGGTGCATTTCTAAACGCAGGACAGGAAAGGCGGAGGATCGTAGCCGCTTTGTCTGTTGCTTTAACGATTCTGCTGACAGCTTTATTTGTCGGTAGCTTTACGATGACCGGCAGGGGACTTTTGAAATGGGGACT
>SAMEA3663296__coassemble_373_pt1 | contig 19710 bp, 19 predicted proteins | sample SAMEA3663296__metabat2_high_PE_002 | metagenome-assembled genome bin SAMEA3663296 (sample SAMEA3663296) | pig gut metagenome | biome: pig gut; feature: pig-associated habitat; material: faeces | place: China | collected 2013 | reverse complement strand
GATCTGCGAAAAGATCACGGCATTTGATGAGATTCCCAAAAAGCTTTGGATCAAGTTTCCCTCCAAGGAGGCGTATGAGAGCAAAAGCAAGGAACTTCTCGATCTTCTTGCCGACTCCGACGGAAAGGACAGCGTCATCATTTATATAGAAGAAATCAAAGCGATGAAAAAGCTTCCGCCCAATTGGAATGTCAATGCAGATGAGCAGCTTGCAAAGGTACTTTCAGAAAAATTCGGCAAAGAAAATGTAAAAATCGTATGGGACGTGAAAAAGGATTGAAAACACGATAAAAAGAGGTTAAAATAAACATAACATTCTGGAAAGGACAGGACGAGCTATGGCAAAAGAGATTAAGACCATTGGCGTACTCACAAGCGGAGGCGATGCACCGGGAATGAACGCAGCGATTCGCGCGGTCGTGCGTAAGGCGATCGGGAACGGTGTGAAGGTCAAGGGAATCAAAAAAGGCTATCAGGGACTTTTAAATGAAGAGATTATAGAGATGCAGAAGAAGGATGTTTCCGACACCATCCAGAAGGGCGGTACGATCCTGGGAACAGCCCGCTGTCCGGAATTCAAGCAGCCGGAGGTGCAGGAGAAGGCAGCTGAAATCTGCAAAAAGCATGGCATTGACGGTCTGGTTGTCATCGGTGGTGACGGCTCATACCGGGGTGCGCAGGCACTTGCAAGACACGGGATTAATACGGTGGGACTTCCGGGAACCATCGATCTTGATATTGCCTGTACTGATTACACCATCGGATTTGACACGGCAATCAATACTGCCATGGAGGCAATCGATAAGGTAAGAGATACCTCTTCCTCCCATGAACGCTGCAGTATCATTGAGGTTATGGGCAGAAATGCCGGTTATATTGCGCTGTGGTGTGGTGTGGCAAACGGAGCAGAGGATATTCTGCTTCCCGAAAAATATGATTTTAATGAACAGAGCATTATCAATAATATTATCAACAACCGTAAGAGAGGAAAGACCCATCACATCATTGTGAATGCGGAAGGTATTGGGCATTCCACCTCTATGGCACGACGGATCGAAGCAGCTACGGGAATTGAAACCAGAGCAACCATTTTAGGTTACATGCAGCGCGGCGGTTCTCCTACCTGTAAGGACCGGTTCTATGCCTCCATTATGGGCGCCTATGCGGCAGATATTCTCTGCCAGGGAAAGAGTAACCGGGTCGTGGGCTACAAGCATGGAGAGTTCGTCGATTTTGATATCGAGGAAGCATTGAATATGCAGAAGGAGATTCCGGAATATCAGTATCAGGTGAGCAGACTGCTGTCCCAGTAGAGGAAGACAAAGAAAGAAGGATAACCATTGCGGTTTTGGATAAGGCAGAGAAGCTTCCGGGTCTCTGCCTTGTTTTACTTTATGGAGAATAAAAATGATTACCAGTATGGCAAACGGACATATCAAGCAACTGAGACTGCTTTTGGAAAAGAGCCGTGCAAGGAACAGGGAGGATCTGTTTGTTGCAGAGGGAATAAAAATGTTTGCGGAGGCTCCCGTTTCAAAGATCAGAGAGGTTTATTATGCGGAAAGCTTTACGCCCAAGGCATTACCCGAAGTACAGGAAAAACTGAGAAAATGCCGGGAAAAGGGCGTTTTGGTAGAGCCGGTGAGCGATGAGGTCTTTCAAAAGACAGCAGATACGAAGACTCCCCAGGGAATTCTTTTCGTGATGGAGCAGATGCAATATTCCATGGAAATATTGGTGGAAAAAGCAGTGAAGCGATACACAGAAGGTGGCAGGGAACCGCTTTTTCTGCTCCTCGAGGATATTCAGGATCCGGGAAATCTGGGAACCATGCTGCGCACCGGCGAGGGCGCAGGGGTGGATGGCGTGATCATGAGCAGGGGGACCGTGGATATCTATAACCCGAAGACGATCCGCTCTACCATGGGATCCCTATACCGGGTGCCCTTTGCCTATGTGGAGGAGCTTGCGGACGCGATCAGGCTTCTGCAGAAGAATGACATTCCGGTTTATGCGGCACACCTTAGGGGAGAGCGCTTTTTTGATGAGCTGTCTTATGAAGGTGGAAGCGCTTTTCTGATTGGAAATGAAGGGAATGGACTGAAAAAGGAGACTGCGGACCTGGCAGATCTGTATCTGAAAATCCCCATGGAGGGAAAGCTGGAGTCCTTAAACGCAGCAGTGGCTTCGGCACTGTTGCTTTATCAGGCATCCGGCAACAGCCGGAGAAGACGGCCGGAATAAAACTGTAGACAGATTTATTGTTATCAGCTTGAAAGGAGAATAAATAAGGATGAAAATCGGATTTATCGGACTAGGGAACATGGCAAGAGCAATGATCGGAGGAATGCTCTCCAAAAAGATTGCCGGACCGGAGGATATCATCGGTTCTGCAAGGACGGAAGAGACCAGAAACACAGTGGCAGAAAAGTTTGGAATTACAGTCTATGCGGATAACCGGACGGTGGCGCAGGAGGCAGATATCCTGATCCTGGCAGTGAAGCCCCAGATGTTTGCTACGGTGATCCCGGAAATCAAGGATGAGGTCAATGCAGATGCACTTGTCATCAGCATTGCGGCAGGAAAAACCATGAGTCAGATCGAGGGAGCATTCGGGAGAAAGCTGAAGCTGGTGCGCTGTATGCCAAACACACCGGCTATGGTAGGGGAAGGCTGCAGCGGCGTGTGTCGGAACGAGCTGGTCTCCGATGAAGAAATGGCAATCTGCATGAAGCTATTAACCAGCTTCGGCATTGCAGAGGAAATACCCGAAAAACTGATCGATGCAGTGGGGGCTGTCAGCGGAAGCTCACCGGCATTTGTGTTTATGTTCATAGAGGCACTTGCAGACGGCGGTGTGAAGGCAGGCATGACCAGAAAACAGGCATACCGCTTTGCAGCGCAGGCCGTAATGGGAAGTGCCAGACTGATGCTGGAGACCGGAAAACACCCCGGAGAACTGAAGGATATGGTGTGTTCCCCCGGCGGAACGACCATTGAAGGCGTACAGATACTGGAGGAACTGGGCCTTCGAAGCGGCGTGATGAATGCGGTTGAGGCCTGCGTGGACAAGTCCCGGAGTATGTAAAAAAGACGTAACAATATTGGGAAAAATTGGAAGAAAAACCGTGAATATATCCGACTGAAATCTCCAAAACTTGACAAAAAAGGGGCAATTTGCTAAGATAGTTGCCGTACCTGTTGTAATAAATCCGTAATAATTTGCATATACTGCTTTTTAGACCTTGAAAAAGGATTACGGAATATTTTGGAGGTAGTAAAATGAACCGGAGAAATAGGCTGCTGATTGCGGCAACAGGGCTTTTTGTGGGCCTGCTGTCTGCCTCAGCAGAGGAAATAACCGTTCATGCCGGTGATAAGGAAGGGTACGACTTCCTGTGCTCCGGTGTGGCTGAGGTGCTGAATCCCGGCGCCTTCAGCTCTGATACGCCTGTGGAAGAACAGGAAGCTCTCAATATTAATGAGAAGTTTGAAGCGGAAAAGGAGCGGATGGAGCAGGAGCTGACTATGGCAAATGTTCAGAATGCGCTGAATGTCCGCGCGGAAGCAAATGAAAAATCCGAAAAGGTGGGACTGCTTTATAGGGATTGCGGCGGAACCATTTTGGAACAAAAGGATGGTTGGACAAAACTAAAATCCGGCAATGTCATTGGCTGGGCAAAGGATGAGTACCTTCTGTTCGGTGAGGAGGCCAAAGCTCTGGCAGAGGATGTGGGAAACTGGATCGTAACGCTGGATGCGGAGGTCGTCCGGGTGAGAAAAGAACCGGACCCAGACGCGGAGGTCTGTGGCCTGCTTGCCTATGAGGATTCCGTAGAATTTATAGAAACCGTGGATGACCAATGGATCAGTGTGGATTTCGGTGATGATATCGGCTATGTCAATTCGGACTATATTAATGTGGCTTTCCACATTGACGAGGGGGAAACCATGGATGTCATCAGGATCCGTGAGCGCGAGGAGGCAGAACGTAAGCGGAAAGCAAACCGCGGTGCGGTTGCAGCAGATGCCGATGAATTGCGGCTTTTGGGAGCCTTGATCTACTGTGAGGCAGGAAACCAGTCCTATGAGGGTATGGTGGGAGTCGGCGCAGTCGTTATGAACCGTGTGAAGAGCGGAGCTTATCCGAATACCATTCATTCTGTTATTTATGCATCCGGTCAGTTTACACCGGCGATGACAGGAAAGGTCGCCAGAGTTTATGAAGGCAATGTGCCGGAGCTTTGTATGCAGGCTGCCCAGGCGGCAATTAACGGTGAGACTACCGTCGGTGATGCGACACACTTCAGACGTGCCGGTAAGAGAGAAGGATATATTTTGGGAGACCATGTATTCTGGTAAATACTTAATTAATGACATTTTATCCCGGTGGCGGAATCGCAGAAATTTCCTCTGCGGCTCATGTCACCGGGATTTTTGATCTGCATTTACGGGAATTACTCGCAGTTGCTTCCTTTCGGTTTGTGTAGTAAAATATTTTGTAAAAGGCGGTGTGAAAATGCCGTAATCGTCATAATAATATTAGGGAATGATAAAGGAGGGCAATATGAATTTAACAACAATTTGGTTAATTATCTTTGTTGCCTGCATTGTCGTTGAGATCATCACTATGGGGCTTACCACGATCTGGTTTGCCGGCGGATCTCTGATTGCCTCAGTGGCAGCCGCCATCGGTGCACCGCTTTGGCTTCAGATCGTACTGTTCGTTGCAGTGTCACTTTTACTTTTGTATTTTACGCGCCCTATTGCGGTAAAATATTTCAACAAAGACAGAGTGAAAACGAATGCAGAGAGCCTGGTGGGGAAGCAGGCAATTGTGATCAGTGAGATTGATAACCTGCAGGGAATCGGACAGGTGACGGTTGGCGGTCAGGAATGGAGTGCCAGGACCACCAGAGACGGCATCACCCTGCCGGTAGGAAGCGTAGTCATCATCAGAGCGATCAGTGGTGTGAAGCTTCTGGTAGAGGAAATGCCTGAGCAGACGGCATAGCAAGAGAAAAGAAACAAAACAGAGGAAGCAGAAAGGAAAAGAATATGGGATTTGTAGTTTTGGTTTTATTTGTAATTTTATTGATTTTACTGGCATCCTGCGTAAAGATCGTACCGCAGGCATATGCTTATGTTGTTGAGAGACTGGGTGCTTATCAGGGAACCTGGTCGGTAGGCCTTCACATCAAACTGCCGATCATTGACAAGGTAGCAAAAAAGATTAATTTGAAGGAACAGGTTGTGGATTTTGCACCTCAGCCGGTGATCACAAAGGATAACGTTACCATGAGGATCGATACGGTCGTGTTCTTCCAGATCACAGACCCTAAGATGTTTGCTTACGGCGTGGAAAACCCGATCATGGCAATTGAGAATCTGACAGCTACCACCCTCAGAAATATTATCGGTGACCTGGAACTGGATCAGACGCTGACCTCCAGAGAGACCATCAATACCAAGATGCGTGCTTCCCTTGATGAAGCTACCGATCCCTGGGGAATCAAGGTAAACCGTGTAGAGCTTAAGAATATCATTCCGCCTGCAGAAATTCAGAATGCCATGGAAAGACAAATGAAGGCAGAGCGTGAGAGAAGAGAAGCAGTTACCCGTGCAGAAGGGGAAAAGAAGGCAAGCGTTACCGTTGCAGAAGGTAAGAAGGCGGCTGCTATTCTGGAAGCAGAGGCAGAAAAGCAATCCGCAATTCTTCGCGCAGAGGCTCAGAAGGAAAAGATGATCCGCGAGGCTGAAGGTGAAGCGGAGGCAATCCTGAAGGTGCAACAGGCAACCGCTGACGGTATCCGTATGATCCGTGAAGCCGGTGCAGATGAAGCAGTGCTTCGCATCAAGAGCCTGGAGGCCTTCGAGAAGGCAGCAGACGGCAAGGCAACCAAGATCATCATTCCCTCCGAAATTCAGGGGATAGCAGGACTGGCTTCTTCCGTAAAGGAACTGGTAAGCGATAAATAAGCTCTGCGGCGTTTGCCGCAGAAATACATAAATACGGCGTGAGAGGATAAGACCATGAACTTAAAAGGCAGAAACTTCTTAAAGCTGCTGGATTTTACCCCGGAGGAGATACTCTATCTGGTGGATCTGGCTGCAGAACTAAAGGACAAAAAGAAAAAAGGGATCTTAACACAGGATATGCACCGGGGCAAAAATGTGGCGCTGATCTTTGAAAAGACCAGTACCAGAACCCGCTGCTCCTTCGAGGTTGCCGCCCATGACCTGGGGATGAGCACCACCTATCTGGATCCGAGCGGTTCCCAGATCGGAAAGAAAGAGAGTATTGCAGACACGGCGAGAGTCCTCGGAAGTATGTATGAAGGTATTGAGTATCGTGGTTACGGCCAGGAAATCGTGGAGGAGCTTGCAAAATATGCAGGCGTTCCGGTGTGGAACGGTCTTACCAATGAGTTCCATCCTACGCAGATGCTGGCGGATGTTCTTACGATCAAGGAGAAGCTGGGAAGGATCAAAGGCGTTAAGCTTACTTATATGGGAGATGCCCGCTACAACATGGGAAATTCCCTGATGGTAGTCAGTGCAAAGCTGGGCATGCATTTCACAGCCTGCACATCGAAGAAGTATTTTCCTGATGAAGCGCTTGTGAAGGAGTGCCTGGAAATTGCGAAGACGACCGGCGCTACCATTACATTGACAGAGGATGTTATGGAAGGAACCAAGGATGCGGATGTGATCTACACCGATGTATGGGTATCCATGGGTGAGCCTGCAGAGGTTTGGGAGGAGAGAATCCATGATCTGTCCCCTTATCAGGTAAATGCAAAGGTGATGAAGAACGCCGGTGAAAAAGCGATCTTTATGCATTGTCTGCCGGCCTTCCATGATCTGAAGACCAAGATTGGTAAGGAAATGGGAGAGAAATTTGGCATTACTGAGATGGAAGTGACGGATGAAGTGTTTGAGTCGACGCAGTCTGTGGTCTTTGATGAGGCGGAAAACCGTATGCATACCATTAAGGCTGTGATGGCGGCAACACTGTAAGCTCTGATGGAGGTCTTTGCGCGTGGATAAGGACACTGTAGAAGAAAAGGTTGTGCTCTGCGGAGCCAACGCTTATGAAAAAAAGTATTATTTCAACGAAAAATTTGCAGGGATACCGGAATCCATCAAGGAAGAGCTTCACATCATCTGTGTGCTTTTTACGGAGGAAGTCGGCGGGATTTTTACTATTGAATTTGAAAAAGACGGAAGTGTTTCCATGCGTACGGAATACGCGGAGGACGATTTCTTGTATGACGACATCGGGAGCGGACTTCTGGTAAATGAAGTGCGGCGCAAGAGACAGGAGATGTTTGAATCCTTGAGTCTGTATTACCGTGTGTTCATCCTCCATGAGGATGTGGCAGAACTTTTAAAGGATGAAGAGGAATAAGTATGATACTTGTTGTAGATGTAGGAAATACCAATATTACTTATGGGGTTTACGAAGGGAAAAAGCTGAAAACCACCTTCCGAATGATGAGCAAGCTGCCGAGAACCTCAGACGAATACGGAATCAGTCTGCGGGAACTCCTTCGGATCAATGATGTGGAGCACACAGATATTGAAGGAACTATAATTGCCAGTGTCGTTCCGAATGTGATGCATTCCCTTGTGGGCGGCATTACCAGATATATCGGGAAGACTCCCATGATCGTAGGACCCGGGATCAAAACCGGCATTAAGATCGTTACGGAAAATCCCAGGGAAATCGGACCGGATCGTATCGTGGATGCGGTGGCAGCGTATGAGATCTACGGAGGGCCGGTTCTGGTGCTTGATTTCGGAACGGCAACGACCTATGATCTGGTGACGGAGGACGGCTGCTTTGCTGCCGGAATCACTGCACCCGGAATCCGGATTTCTGCTAAGGCTTTATGGGAGGATACCGCTAAGCTTCCCGAGATAGAAATCAAAAAACCCAAATCCATTCTTGCCCAGGAGACCATTTCCAGTATGCAGGCAGGGCTTGTGTACGGGCAGATCGGACAGACAGAATATATTATCAACCGGGTTCGGAAGGAAAGCGGTTATGATGATCTGAAGGTGGTGGCAACGGGAGGACTCGGAAGCATCATCGCGGACGAGACCGATGCCATTCAGGTCTATGACAGAGGACTTACCCTGGAAGGGCTCCGGATCATTTACGAAAAGAATGTGAAAGGCTGATAGAAGGATGAAGAGTGCAGCAAAACTGCAAATCGGAGATGTGACTTTAGATAACAATCTGATATTGGCTCCTATGGCAGGTGTGACAGACCTGCCATTTCGTTTGCTTTGCCGCGAACAGGGAGCAGGACTTGTGTGCATGGAGATGGTTAGCGCAAAGGCGATTTACTATAACAACAAGAATACGGAAGAACTGATGGAAATTCATCCGAAGGAAGGACCGGTTTCCTTACAGCTATTTGGCTCTGACCCTGATATCATCAGTGAAATGGCCAGACGGATTGAGGAAAAGCCCTTTTCCATTCTGGATATCAATATGGGCTGTCCTGTGCCCAAGGTGGTCAATAACGGGGAAGGCTCAGCGCTCATGAAGGATCCGAAGCTGGTGGAAAAAATCATCAGCAAGACCGTGAAGGCAGTGAGAAAGCCGGTGACAGTGAAGATCCGAAAGGGCTTTAATGAGGAGTCGGTCAATGCGGTGGAAATTGCTAAAATTGCCGAGGGCTGCGGTGCGGCAGCGGTGGCCGTTCACGGAAGGACCAGGGAGCAGTATTATGCCGGAAAGGCAGACTGGGATATTATTGCAAGGGTGAAGGAAGCCGTGTCCATTCCGGTCATCGGAAACGGTGATGTCGTTGACGGTGCTTCCGCAAAGAAAATGCTGGAACAGACCGGCTGTGACGGCATTATGATCGGAAGAGCGGTAAGAGGAAATCCCTGGATTTTCCGGGAAATTTCCCATTACCTGGAAACAGGCGAGCAACACCCTGCTCCTTCGCCAGGTGAGGTGCGGGAAGTGATCCTGCGCCATGCCGAAATGGAGCTTGCGGTGAAAGGCGAGTATACAGCTGTCCGTGAAATGCGTAAGCATATTTCCTGGTATACGGCAGGCTATCCCAATTCTGCAGCGCTTCGAAGAGACATTAACTCGATGGAATCCTTCAAACAGCTACAGGAAGCAGTATCCCATATTTTCCCCGAATAGGAAGGAGACTCTCTGCATATGCTTTGTTAAAGTATGAGATAAGGCCGCCAGGCGGGATTTTATTTTATGGAGATTAGATGCAGCGGGATTTTTTATATGGGAATTGCAGAGGGAGAGCGTGCAAGAAGAAAACAGCTTGAAAGGGACGGGCTTTTCATCCGGCAGGTAGAACGCAGATTCCCTTATCCCTTGTGGGAGGGACGAAATCTGACGGCCTATGTACAGATTTATTTTACCCTGCTTCCCCAATATGAAAAGCGGCTGTTCTTAAAAGATCGGATCTGGGATTCACAGGAGGCGGGAAGGCTTCTGGAACGGGCAGGGGAGACGATAGCAGACCTTAGGGAGTGCCGGGAACGGATCTTTGCCAGAGAGCTTGGGGGTGTTGGGGATGATATTCCGAAGGAACTTCTGGCGGTATGCCTGCATCAGAAGCGGCCCTTTGAACAGATCAGCATCCGGCTTCCGCAGACAGGGGGAGAGGAAGGAGAATGGGCAGCCTGGCTGCTGCGCCCATATCTTACAAGACTTAGGCAGGTTTTCCTCTGCGGGGAAGTAGGAGAGCAGACCGCCAAGCTGGAGGAGCGGCTGTTTCGGGAATTCGGGATCAGGAATGCCTGCGGCCGCCAAAGGACACTCTTCTGCTGGATCTTCGCAGCGGGGAGGACCTTGTAAAGGATGATGAGCATAAGGGGCCGGGATGCCCGGAGCATATCTGTGTAAATCGAGCCAAAGCGCTGAAATTCCTTGACACTACGGCGAAAAATGGGTATAATACGGGAGTTAATTAGAATTTATTATAAAAAACAGAATATAAATTTTAAAAATGGAAGGGCGATTAGCGATGGAAGAAAAGAAGAACATACTTACCTACGAGGGACTTCGTAAATATGAAGACGAGCTTCATGACCTTAAGGTAGTAAAGAGAAAAGAGGTTGCACAGAAAATCAAAGAGGCAAGAGAGCAGGGCGATCTTTCTGAAAATGCCGAATATGATGCAGCCAAGGATGAACAGCGTGATATTGAAGCTAGAATTGAAGAGCTTGAGAAGATTCTGAAGAACGCAGAGGTTGTAGTAGAGGATGAGGTTGACCTTGATAAGATCAACATCGGCTGCTGCGTGAAGATCCGTGATCTTGAATACAATGAGGATCTGGAGTACAAGATCGTAGGTTCCACAGAGGCAAACAGCTTGAAGGGAAAGATCTCCAACGAATCACCGGTAGGTAAGGCACTGATCGGACACAAGACAGGTGATGTTGTGGAAGTGGAAACCCAGGCAGGAACCTTGAAATATCAGGTTCTTGAAATTCAGAGATCCAACTAGAAATAGCATAGAATTTGCAAAGGTGAAAACCTTGATAAGGAGAGTAGAGAAAGTGGCAGAACAGCAGAACAACCAACCACAGAACGGAAAGCAGGAGCAGGACATCAACCAGCTTTTGAAGGTAAGAAGAGAAAAGCTTGCAGCGCTTCAGGAGGCGGGCAAGGATCCTTTTCAGCTTACCAAATATGATGTGACAGCACACAGCAGAGACATTAAGGAAAACTATGATCAGATGGAAGGGCAGACCGTTTCCATAGCAGGACGTATCATGCAGAAGCGTGTTATGGGTAAGGCTTCCTTCTGTAATGTGCAGGATCTCAAAGGAAATATTCAGTGCTATGTGGCAAGAGACGACATCGGCGAGGAATCCTACGCAGATTTTAAGAAGTATGATGTGGGCGACATCGTAGGAGTTGTGGGCAAGGTATTTACCACCAAGACCGGAGAGATCTCGGTTCATGCATCCGAGGTAACACTGCTGTCCAAGAGCCTTCAGATTCTTCCTGAAAAGTATCATGGTTTGACCAATACCGATATTCGCTATCGACAGAGATATACAGATCTGATCATGAATGAGGAGGTAAGGGAAACTTTTGTTAAGAGATCCAAGATCATTTCCTCTATCAGAAGATTCCTGGATGATCAGGGCTTTATGGAGGTGGAAACTCCTATGCTCGTTTCCAATGCGGGCGGGGCTGCGGCAAGACCCTTTGAAACCCATTATAATGCACTGGACGAGGATGTGAAGCTTCGTATTTCCCTGGAGCTCTACCTAAAGAGACTGATTGTAGGCGGTCTTGAGAGAGTCTATGAGATCGGTCGTGTATTCAGAAACGAAGGTCTGGATACCAGACACAATCCGGAGTTCACGCTGATGGAGCTCTATCAGGCGTACACGGATTACAACGGTATGATGGATCTTACCGAGAACATGTTCCGGCACGTGGCACAGGAGGTGTGCGGAACCACTACCGTTCCTTACGGCGAGTATATGATTGATCTGGGCAAGCCCTTCGAGAGACTTACCATGATCGATGCAGTGAAGAAATATACAGGCATTGATTTTGATGAGGTACAAGGTACCGCAGCAGCTAAGAAGCTGGCGGATGAGAAGGATGTTCACTATGAAGAAAGACACACCAAGGGTGATATCCTGAATCTGTTCTTCGAGGAGTTTGTGGAGGAACATCTGGTTCAGCCCACCTTTATCATGGATCATCCGGTTGAGATCTCTCCGCTGACCAAACGTAAGCCGGACAAGCCGGATTATGTAGAGCGTTTCGAGCTGTTTATCACCGGACGTGAGATGTGCAATGCTTACTCTGAGCTGAATGATCCCATTGATCAGAGAGAGCGCTTCAAGGCACAGGAGGCTGCCCTGGCAGCAGGCGATGAGGAAGCAAACACTACAGACGAGGACTTCATGAATGCGCTGGAAATCGGTATGCCGCCTACAGGAGGCATCGGCTACGGCATCGACAGACTGGTCATGCTGCTCACCAATTCACCGGCGATCAGGGATGTGCTGTTGTTTCCGACGATGAAATCGCTTAATTAGACGGTTTTCTACGACATTCTACGACATCGTACGGGGTCGGATAAACTGATATAAACTGACATAAACAGTCAACAAAACATCTAACAAATCACGTTCAATCTTGAGACGTAACGGTGAAAATGTGTTGTAGACTAGTCAAAATCACGGATGAAGACGTTCGTATTGTTCAAGTAAATATAGTATCTTGAGGGATAGCTTAAGATAAAAATACAGACACTTTGTTACAGGTGAAAACCTGAAGCAAGGTGTCTTTTTTATTTTCTCGGAACTCTACATAGAGCTCCATACGCGTTTATAGAAGCAGGCAAAATCGCTCGAAAATGATGTGTCCTCTGTGTGGCAAATTCTAATGTGGGAAATTGCAGGTTGGTTGAATACAAATCAATATGCGTCCATATAAACTGCCACACACTATTACAAACTGTTATAAACAGTTGTCCGAGAGGAGGTGATTTACCTGGCAAAAGCAAAGAAAAGGAGGAGTGGTCCAGATCTTGAAAAGTATATTCGTATTGAGCGAAGGTACACAACCTACAGAGAGGCATCTCGGTTTTATTCTATTCAATATTATAGGTTGGTTAAATTGGCTAAGGAAGCTGATGCATGTTGGAAAATACGTAAGACGGTACTGGTAGATTTGGACAAGCTGGATGCGTACATTGAGAATTTTAAGGATGGAGGAAACGAATCATGGGATACATGAGAAATAAAGAGTGCTCTGAGGAAGTAAAGCAATTAATCAAGGATGGCAGAAAGAAATTTGTAAGATTGGATGAAGGAGCAATTCTTTATTCAATAGGCGTGCACAGCTTTAGGCAAGTGAGACTAATCTAAGAAAGATATATGATACTAAGAAACTAAAAAGACTTATCGATGAAATAGAATCATAATTCTTGATTTCTATAATTAAAGGCACCCTTGCTAGATAATTTAGCAAGGGTGTTATTACTATATCTTGTGGTTGTAGTATTTTGAAAATATAGAGAAATCAAGTGGCTCTCAAGCGAGAAACTGGTGGCACTCAAGCGGGATAATATTCAATCTTTATTACAAATGTATATGAACGGAAGTTTTTATCCTGTACACTTTGATGGAGCATATTTTTGATATCCGGTAAAGTCATAAGATTTTGGTGATTCAGCCTTTTTTCCTGTATTTGCGGGGGCTGCAACCATATCGCATACGAAAGCATTTACAAAAATAGCTGAAATCATTAAATCCACATCTAAGTGCTATTTCACTTACCGAAAGTGACTCATCAAACAGCATTTGGGTGCTATGATTTAAACGGATTTTTATCAGCATATTAATTGGAGTTGTATGCATATACTGGCTAAACAGTTTTGAAAAATAGCTCTGGCTTAAGTTTACTCTTGCAGCCAAATCAGCTACCGTAATATGCTCAAAATAATGCTCCTCCAGATATTCAAGAGTGTCTTTCAACAGGAATGCCGCTTTATTTATCGGGGGAGCTAGAAGTGTTTCTGAATTTGTATATATATGATACCACAACTCGAGTAGTGTTGACTGACATAGTAACTCGGTATTTTCTGAAAAATATAACGTTTTTATTTTGTCTGTAAGCCGTAAAATGTCAGAGTGCCAGATTTTGCTGCCATCCATTATTGGCGTAATTCGTTTCTTTTCCAGGAGAATAGGTCTGATATACTTGGTATAAATGATATGTTCTCTGTCTGCCTTTAAAAATTGTGGGAGAAAGACTAACGAATAGAAGGAGGCTTCACAATTTTGATTGTCGGAAGCAGCAAGGTGGATTTTATTAGGAAGTATAAAGATACAATCTCCCTGCTTTACGGCATATTCATTGCCTTCAATATAAAATAATCCGCTACCCTTGGTAATGACAGTAATTTCAATCTCGGGATGTACATGAGGATAGAGAGATAATCCGTTTTCGCAATAGGATTCATGAACCTGAAAGGGATAGTTTGGTGTCCCATGAGGAACGTCTTGGTGTAATTTCATATTTGACCTCTAAAATAACAGAATAATCATATTTTTCGATATTATTATAATAGAAATATATGAGATAAGGCAAGTATTATTATATTTGTAAAGGAGAGCTTCATATATCTGTTACGGATACTCAATGTGAAGCCAAGGTGCAAAATAATAGTAACTGGAGGTCATGGAAAACTTATGGAAATTAGTATTGTAAATAATATGATTCATTTTATGCGCGAGGGTGAAATCGGGACTATTAGTGCCATTAAAGAGGGCTGTATACGATTTAAGGCTACAGCTTCTATGAAATTATCTGATGAAAACTGGACACTTCTGCCGGATACAGATTGCAATGCCCATGCCTGGCAGGAGGGAAATGTAACGTTTTTACAGACCGGAAATCTGAAATTGAGAATGGAAGAGAACGGGAGCGTCTCGTACTGGTCAAAAGACAAGTTACTGATTCGAGAGCAGCCTGAGCAGACATTTGGGTTTGGGTATAGAAATTACCGCAGCATTGGAAGCGGTTTGTGGAAGATTCGCGTGACTTTTGAGGCAAATGAACAGGAACAGTTTTATGGACTGGGCCATGAAAGAATGAATGTATTTAGTAAGAAAGGCTGTACCGTTGATTTGCGACATTTAAATACGAAATGTTCCATGCCTTATGTTTATTCTTCGCTTGGTTATGGATTCTTGTGGAATCTGCCGTCAACGGGTACCGCGGAACTTGCGAACAACAGAACCAGGTGGAGCAGTGACTCTGCAAAATGTGTAGATTATGTCGTGATGGAAGGTTCTCCTAAGGAGGTTTGCAAAAAACTGACCGATTTGACGGGGCATGCTCCCTTAATACCTGAATGGGCTCTCGGTTTCTGGCAGTGTAAGCTGAGATATGAAAACCAGGAGCAGGTATTGGAAGTGGCAAGAAAATACAAAGAACTCGGGGTTCCGATTTCTGTGATTATCATCGATTATTTTCACTGGACGGAACAGGGCGACTACAGGTTCGACCCGAAATACTGGCCCAATCCTAGGGAAATGGCTGACAAGCTACATGAAATGGGTATAAAGCTGATGGTTTCCATGTGGCCGACCATTAATGAGCACAGCGAAAACTATCAGTATATGCTACAGCATAACATGCTTTTGAGAACCGCATCAGGAAGCAATCGGGTATTTGATTTCTATGGTCCTCAGGCCGAGATTGATCCCTCAAATCCCCAGGCGCGAGAGTACATATGGAATCGGTTGAAAGAAAACTATATAGATAATGGGGTCGATCAAATGTGGTTTGATGAGGCAGAACCTGAGATTCATCCGGAACACTTTGATAACATACTGATGTATGCGGGACGTGGCGATGAAGTGGGATTAATGTATCCGTATTTCTATTCACAGCTTGTATACGATGGCATGAAAAAAATGGGAAGGGAAGATGTGGTAACATTATCCAGATGTGCTTATCTTGGGGCTCAAAAGTTTGGTACCGTTGTTTGGTCAGGAGATATCCGATCCTCCTTTGAAAGCCTCGCGGAACAGATTAAATCGGGACTGAATATGGCTATGTGCGGCATTCCCTGGTGGAATACTGATATTGGCGGATTTTATGGTGGAAACATTGAAAGTGACTATTTTAGAGAATTGATCGTACGATGGTTTCAATATGGAGTATTTTGTCCGGTAATGCGTCTGCATGGCAGCAGAGATGGACATGATCGCAGCAGGGATATTAAGGAACCTACCGGAGGAGACAATGAGATTTGGAGCTTTGGTGAAAAAAATCTTCCTATACTAAGTGAACTGATAGCACTTAGATATCGCCTGATTCCTTACATAAAGGAACAGATGGATATTGCTTCAAATGAAGGAATTCCGGTGATGCGCCCCATGTTTGTGAATTATCCCAAGGATGAGGTGTGCTATCAAACCGGAGACCAGTATTTCTTTGGAGAAGATATATTGTTTGCTCCGATTTCGGTGCAGGGACAGACACAAAGAAAAGTATACCTGCCGGATGGAATCTGGATTTTGACGAAAGACAAGACAAGATATGAAGGAAATACATGGGTTACTATAAGTGCTGAAATCCACGAATTTATCGCATTTGTAAAAGATGGCGCAAAAGTACTTGAAGTATTTTGAACATTATGATTGCCCAATTGGGTAAAAATAGGAACGAAAATGGATAATATATTAAGAGTTTATACAAGAGGTATTGAACCGGACAAATACCCGGATGGATTGGCATTAAGTGTACATATGCAGATACTATCCGGGGAGAAAAAGATGCCACTTAACAATGATTATGGAATACTATTCCCAAAGGCCGATATTGATGACAAAAATGTTATTATGCCCAAATATGTCGGAAATATCAGGATAGCTAAGGCGTTATCGGGAGACTATTATATTACCGGAAACGATTTTTTGCAGGAAGGAATTATAAACCCTCAAAATACCGGTAATCTATGGGGATGGAAAACACGAGACTTTATCAGCTATGAAGAAATTGGATTTGTAGAGGATAAGCTGATAAGTAGGGAGTCGGGATTAAGTATTGAAGAATTAAGAATATCTGACAGCGTGATTATCTCTGATAGTATGGCAAAAGCATTGATTGATTACTGGTCTGTACTACAGGTTACAGAGAAAAAGGATGATACCATATTCTATTCCGATGGTTCAAAATATAAGCTGAATACATCCAATCATTCCGGGCTGGGATATCCGCTGGCACATGGATTTGGTGATCCGGTTATTATGCTGTGGAAAGATGATTACTATTTTATTTCAACAAATGACAATGAAAACGATATTGGTCTATATGTTCGAAAGGCACATGAATTAGAGGATTTATTCAAGGATGATGCGAAAATGTATCTGATTCTTGATAAAGACGAGGAGCGCGGTCTGATCCAGACATTCTGGGCACCGGAGTTTCATATGATCAATGGAAATCTGTATATTTATTTTGCGGTCAGCAATGAACAGTGGGGACCACAGTGTCACCTGATGCGGTTAAAGGATGGTGGGGATATATTAAACCCCGGAGACTGGATGGATCCCGTCAAAGTGAAAAGAGTGGATGGAAGTAATCTTGCTGAGAATGGGATCACACTTGATATGACATATGTAAGGTCTGGGCAGCGTCACTATTATGTATGGTCATATAGAGAGAATATAGGAACAGAACTGGATTCAGGATCTATGCTGATGGTTGCAGAATTCTCTCCTGACAGACCGGAACAATTGATATCGGAACCTGTATGTATCTCAAGGCCATTCTATGGCTTTGAGAACGTTTGTGGGACGATTAATAATGAAGGTCCCTATGCTTTTTACCATAATAATAAAATATACATGACATATTCCGGAGGTGATGCCAGAGGGTATCTCTATACAATTGGTATGCTCACAGCAAACGATGGGGATGATCTGGGTGATATCCGAAAGTGGGAAAAGTCCAAAACACCGGTAGTTCATTTTCTTTCTGTACCGGGGGAATATGGAGATGGTCACAATTCTTTCTTTATGGATAGAAATCATGACTGGTGGATTGCATACCACGCAGTGGGGGCCATCGGAGAACGGAAAATTTCAACCGGAATCAGAAGAGTGCATTTCGACGCACTAAACAGACCAAGGTTTGATATTCCATTATCAGATAATTTATCAAATGATGTCTTAAATAAAATGGATTCCTGTCCGATATACGTTATATAAACATCGCAAGAACGAAATGGATTTCGGTTAACGTCTCAAGGATTGAGTGCTTATGGTATAGTTACAATATACTATATCTTATTTCCAAAGTTTATATCTAAAATATCATCACTCTGTCAGTTCAGACGTTATGAATATTATCCCGCTTGAGTGCCACCAGTTTCTCGCTTGAGAGCCACTTGATTTCTCTATATTTTCAAAATACTACAACCACAAGATATAGTAATAACACCCTTGCTAAATTATCTAGCAAGGGTGCCTTTAATTATAGAAATCAAGAATTATGATTCTATTTCATCGATAAGTCTTTTTAGTTTCTTAGTATCATATATCTTTCTTAGATTAGTCTCACTTGTTGGTATTTCATAAGCATTATGAATAATACGATCCATGATTGAATCAGCCTGGGTTCCACCTCCAAGTCTTTCGTGCCATTCATCAACAGGATACTGTCCAACAAAGATAGTTGGATTATTACCACTTCTCTGTTCAAAAAGTTCATAAAGAAGCTTTGCATCCTTCTCCGTAACTTTATAATTAAGCCACTCGTCAAGAATAAGAAGATGATAATTACCAATTCTCTTTCGATACTTTGTAAGTTCCCTGAGATTATCTCTCTGGTTTTCGAAATTACGCATTAAATCAGGCATTCGAATATAAAGAACTCTGTATGTCTGTTTACAGGCTTCTATTCCAAGCGCACAGGATAAATAAGTTTTACCTGCACCTGTAGGTCCTGTAATTATTAGATTTGTTGCATTACCTATAAATCCCATGGATGCAAGATTAATTATAGTACTTTTCTTAATCTGCCTTGAGTCATAATCAAGTGACTCCAAGCTCGCAGAAGGGTATTTAAAGTAAGCATTCTTAATCAGTCTATTTATGAGCCTGTTTTCACGTTCCTGAACAAGTGTAGATAACAGTAATTCAAGCCTTTCATCGTAACTCATATCCACAAGCTTTATATCCTTTTCCTGCATTTCTATTATTCTTACTAAATCGCTTAGTTCCAATGTAGATAAACTTTTCTTTAACTCAAAATTCATTATTTAGTATCCCACTTCTTGTAATAATCGGCGCCTCTGACAATTCCAGACTTTGAATTACTTTCTCTAAAATCTTTTAATTCTTTGGCTGCATTAATACTTTTAGCATGCGAGTATATTACTTTATAAAACGGAGTATGGTACTGTTTCATAGCTTTTTCACAAGCTTTGTCGAGAATCTCTTGTGTAAACTGGTCAGCTATAGAAAGAATCGTTTTTACAGTCTGTACTGGCTGATGAACAATCTTGGATTCGTCAAACATTCTTCTGACCAATTCGAAAGTTGCTGGTCCTATATCTCTTGCTGCATCTTTTAAATCATCCACAGATAGATTCTTTTTTAGCGGAAAAGGAAGGTGATTCGGATCAGTTCGCATACCATTTATTACACTAGATGAAAGTCTTTGGTGTTTTGCTATTTCAGTTCTGTTATAGTAAATATAGACAAGATGGTTGTTATACTTAACATCCACTTTCTGACCGATATATCTGCTGGGAACAGAATACTGGCCTTTATTCCACCATATATGAGAGTTATTGTCAACCTTATGTTTGTAAGACCATTCACAGACTTCATAAGAAACCATTGGCAAAGCTCTCAATAATGGTTTTTCCTCATTTTCAAAAATAAGATTTCTACTTCCAAATCTTTTCTGAAAGGGTTTATCATTAAATGCTTCCAAAGCTCTAAGTATTCCGGCATTTAATCCACTTAACGATGTAAAAATTTCATTTCTAAGTTTAGCAATAATAGCAGTTGCAACATCCCCTACAGCACCCTCAACACTTGGTTTGTGCTTTGGTTTTTTCACGCCAGTTGGCAGTATTGCTACATGGTAGTATTCTCCAAGTGTAAGATAAGCATCATTAAGGATTATTTCTCCCTGTTTTGGATGTGATACAACACCTGTTT
>SAMEA3663296__coassemble_335_pt1 | contig 21088 bp, 21 predicted proteins | sample SAMEA3663296__metabat2_high_PE_002 | metagenome-assembled genome bin SAMEA3663296 (sample SAMEA3663296) | pig gut metagenome | biome: pig gut; feature: pig-associated habitat; material: faeces | place: China | collected 2013 | reverse complement strand
AAGGTGAAGCCCTGGGTTCTGTGGAGCTTCAGTCCCTGGGATGCCACCTCCATCACCACGATCTGACAGCCCGCCTCTTCCATCTCCTTAAAATATTTCTGGAGCAGGAAGGATTCCGGTGTCGTATTATTTGCAGGGATGTGTTTATCACCGATAATGGTTTCTATGGTTCCCACCAATCCTACCTTATAGCCCGCCTTCTCCAGAATGGACTTGATCAGGTAGGTTGTCGTAGTCTTTCCCTTTGTTCCTGTGATCCCGATTACCCTAAGCCGGTCTGCCGGATGCCCGAAATAAGCAGCAGAGATAAATGCCATGGCATACCGGGTATCCTCCACCTGAATGACGGTCACATCAGCGTCCGCCGGTAGTTCCACATCCTTTTGTACCACCAGGACCGTTGCCCCCTTTGAAACAACCTCCGCCGCATACTCGTGTCCGTCTACATTATATCCGCAGATACAGATAAAGAGACTGTCCTTTGTGACTTTTCTGGAATCACATACAACCTCATTGACTTCTCTGTCTGTAGTTCCTCTTACGCATTCATAGGTAATTCCCTGTAGCAGTTCTTCACATTTGAACATAATCTACCCCTTCCTGCCTGGGTTCGTCATAAAAGACTCCCCGGATGGCACAGTTTTCCATATAATAAGATAGCATGAAAAAAGTTGTTTTTCAAATTTTTATGATGTACTTAATTGATTCTTAAGAGGATTTTAGATTTTCATCATAAATCGGACACATTTTATACACATTTTCCCTTTATGATAATAAACAAGATAGTTGAACAACTCACTATCTCCCCCCTCATAAGAATTGCGAAGCCCCCGGCATCCCCCGGGGGCTTTCGCAATTATAAAATAACAATTTCCGCCTTCTCCTTCAATTCTTCTGCCAGATCTCTTGGAATCACTGCACTCTCCAGTGTTGCTGCATTTGCTACCGATATGCCGATGCACATTCTCAGCATGTCTTCACCGGAAAGACCACTCTCAAGAGCTATCGCAAAGGCAGCGACTGTGCTGTCCCCGCAGCCCACGGTGTTGACCGCCTTGATCTTAGGTGCCTTCGCATGAATCACTTCTCCTTCCCTCACATAGAGAAGCCCCTTAGCTCCCATGGATACCAGAATATGCTCGATTCCCTGTCTGTTCAGAAATACAGCAGCATCTGCAATCTCCTCCAGGCCCTTCAGCTTCCGGTCTGCCAGAATCTCCAATTCCTTCACATTGGGTTTGATCATAAAGGGCTTAGCCATTACACCTTCCTTAAGGAACTGTCCGCTGGTGTCGAGAAGCACCTTCTTTCCCTGTTTTTTTGACCTTTGTATCAATTCTTTATAAATAGAAGAAGGGACACCTGTGGGCGCACTGCCGGAAAGGATCACCAGCGAGCTGTCCTTTGTTTCCCTGTCAAAGTCCTCCAGAAAAAGCGTAAGCTCTGCTTCCGAGATTGTGGGGCCCGGTTCCAGCACCTCTGTCACATAGCCATCCTGGGAGAGAATGTTGATACTGCTTCTGGTCTCTCCCTTCACGTGGGTAAAATGACATTGTATGCCGATCTCCTTCGCATAATCTTCTATAAAGCGGCCTGTGTAGCCTCCCATAAAGCCCAATGCCTTTACCGGATAATCATACTGCCTGAGCACCTTTGCCACATTGATGCCCTTCCCACCGGCAATATTTTTAACGCTGTCCATCCGGTTCACCTGTCCGAGTAAAAGTCTTGCGGCTGTGTAAGTTTTATCCACCGCCGGGTTCAGTGTCACTGTTGTAATCATTGTTTCCTCTTTTCTATCAGCAGTAATCCTGCATGATGATCTGTATTGTCTCCCTTCCACCAAAGCAATTGATGTCCGGATAATATGCTATGCTGATCAAGATCGTTCCTTCTGTGACGCCTCTGCCATAAAGCTCTGCTACGGCTTTCTCTCCATATCGTTCTGTCAGGAACCCATCCAGTCTTTCTCCGTCACCAAAATAGATCATTTCATAAGTCCTGCCATTTTCATCTGCGATCCGGTATTTTCCTACCTTCTTCCCCTTTCCCAGCTTTTTCCCCGACAAAAGGGAAATTCCCTTTCTTGCAAAGAGTGGTCTGGGGTTTCCGACCCCAAAGGGTGCCAGCCGGGATAATTCATGAATAAATGTAAGATCTGCATAGGCAAGCGGCATTGCCACATCAATATGCAGAATCTCTTCAAAATCTTCATCGGTCAATCTGCAGTTTTCATTCAGTCTTTTCCGGAATAAATCAACACTCTGTTCATCGGAAAGTGACAGGCCCGCAGCCATTTTGTGCCCCCCGTATTTAGTAAACAACTCCTTGCAGGCGCACATTTCCTCATACATGGAATAGTTCTCAATGGACCGGCCACTTCCCTTGATTCCCTCTTCTCCTCTTGTCAGCACAAAGGTGGGCTTTCCATACTTTTCCCTGATCCTTCCTGCCACAATTCCGGCAAGACTCTCATGACAGTCCGGAAGATAAATAACCAGCACACGATCCTTTCCGATATCCGTGGTTTCCACCTGACATACAGCCGCCTTTACTCCCTCTTCAGTCATCACCTTCCGGCTGTCATTCAGGCTCTTTAAATCTTCTGCGATCGTAACCGCATCCTTAAAATCCATGCACTCAAAAAGTTCCAGTGCTCTCCTTGCCGTATCCAGCCTGCCGGAAGCATTCAGACAGGGACCGATGATAAACCCGGCATGATAGGGGGACAGCTCCTTTCCCTCAATTCCGTTTACCATAAGAAGCGCCTTCAGCCCTAAATTGGAGGTCTCAGCCATGCGCTTTAGACCTTCCTTTACGATAATACGGTTCTCATCCCGCAGCTCCATCACATCACAAACCGTTGCAAGCGCTCCGAATATGAGAAGCTCCTCCTGCAATTCCTGTTTCTCCTTGCAATCTAAATCGTTCTCTTTAAAAAGCGTAAGCAGCACATATACCAGCTTGCCCGCAACCACTGCCCCGCAAATCTGCTTGAAGGGATACTCACATGCCGGCTGTTTGGGATCTACCACCGCATCAGCCTCCGGCAGCAGATGTTTTTTCCCTGCTTCCGTCTCCTCATATGGCACCTCGTGATGGTCTGTAACCACCACCGTCATGCCTTTTTCCTTTGCAAGCTTTATCTGCGGAGCTGCTGCAATCCCATTGTCACAGGTGATAATGGTATCAACACCATCCCCAAAGGCTTCCTCGATCAGACTCTCATTCAGCCCATAACCGTCCTTCATCCTGTGGGGGATGACTACATCTACCCTTCCCCCAAGACTCAATATCCCCTTTTTTAACAGGTAGGAGGAGCAGATTCCATCCACATCATAATCACCGATGACACGGATTTTTTTTCCCTGCCTGATCTTCCCGCAAATGATTCCTGCAGCCTTCTCCATATCCTTCATCGTAAGCGGATCATTCAGATCACTCATGTCTCCCTGCAGGAACCTTCTGATCTCCTCATCCGAATTGATCTCTCTGTTACGCAGAAGTCTTGCCAGTACCGGTGTGATCTGATATTTTTTTGCTATTTGCTCAAAATCTGCCCTTTTGGCAGCTACCATCCACTTTGCCATTTACTCTCCTATTTTCCTTTACAGGCAACGCTTATGAAGCAAAAGCGCCCTGAAAACTCAGAACGCTTTTCACCCCTACGAAACTTTTCACTTGATCTGCCAGCCATTCATCCGGCGTTCTGTTTATTCTGCCTTCTGGGGAAATACCTTACGCAATACCAGCCATAAGGAACCCGTCAGACATACAGACGAATAAGTACCGCAAAGAATACCAACCATCAACGGAAGTGCAAATTCCTTCACAGAAGAAACGCCAAAGATATAAAGTGCCGCAACCATAATAAAGGTGGTCAGGGAAGTAAAGATACTTCTGGAAAGTGTCTGCGTAATACTTCCGTTTACCATATCCTCCAGAGAATCCTTCGGTTTTAAGGTATGCATATTCTCACGGATACGATCGAAGATAACGATCGTTGCATTGATCGAATAACCTACGATCGTCAGCATACATGCAATAAAGGTAGTTCCCACGGAAACCTTTACAGCTGCATAGAATGCAAGCACTACCAGTACATCATGCAGCAATGCGATCACGGAGCTTGCACCGAACCGGATATCCTTGAACCGCAGCCAGATATAGATCAGCATACAGAGCGTTGCGATTGCCACTGCAAGGAATGCATCCGACTTCATCTCACTGCTGACGGTAGAGCTGATGGTTTCCGTCGTAATTTTCCCGGCGTCCACACCAAAGTTATCAACCATTACATTTTTAAAGCTTTCTCTCTCATCCAGACTTAAGGTGCGAGTCTTAAAAATCACCTCATTGGTTCCTTCGATCTTCTGTGTCTGAACATTGCCGTCCCCGGTGATATCCTCGATCAAAGGCACTACCTTTGCATCAATATCTGCAAGCGCCATGTTATCATTGAAGGTAACATTGGTTGAAGTACCTCCCACAAACTCCAGATTAAAGTTCAGGGTATTTCCTGTCTGTGCCTTGTTTACTCCCATACATACAAAGCCTGCAACGATCACCAGAAGGGACAGGGCAAAGAATAGATTCTTTTTGGAGGTAAAGCCAATGACCTTTCTTTCCTTGGCTACTCCATACAGCTTGGGACTCTGCAATCCAACTGCATAAAATGCTTTCATCAGCTGCTTGGTTATCACCATTGCAGTAAACATGGAAAGGACAATACCAAGTGCCAGTGTAACCGCAAAGCCTTTGATCGTTCCTGATCCAAGCAAGCCCAGAACCGCTGCTGCCAAAAGCGTTGTGACATTTCCGTCCACGATTGCGGAGGCTGCCTTTTTATAGCCGGTATCAATCGCTGATTTTACCGTTTTACCCTTTGCAATCTCTTCTCTGATACGGGCAAAGATAATAACATTCGCATCCACGGCCATACCGATAGAAAGAATGATACCCGCAATACCAGGAAGCGTCAGGGTTACTTCAAATGCATCCAAAAGGAAAATAATCAATTCCACATACAATCCAAGTGCAAGGCTGGCTGCCAGACCGGAAACATAGTAAACCGCAATTAAGAATACGACAATAATTGCAAATCCGACTGCGGCTGCCTTGATGCTGGTGGCAATTGCCTCCTCACCGAGCTGTGCCCCTACAATCTTGGAATGCAATTCTTCAAGCTCCAGCTTCAGTCCGCCGATACGGATCGTGGAAGCCAACTGCTCTGCATCCTCATGGGTAAAGTTACCTGTAATCTGTGCCTGTCCGTCCGTAATTGCTGCATTTACATTAGGAGCACTGATAATTTTTCCGTCATAATAAATTGCGATGGATTCGCCGTTCTGAAATGCCTTGGTCGTTGCATCGGCAAATTTCCCGGTTCCATCCTGCGTCATTGTCAGATCAACACCAAAGCTGCTGTTCTTCATGGAGTCCGTAATCTGTCTTGCCTGTGCATCCTTTACATCCGTACCCACCAGTACGATGGAGCCGTCTTCCTGAAGTTCCTCGATGGTCTTATTCATGGAATAGATGTAGTTGCCCTCCTGATCTACCCCTTCATAGGAATAGTTCAGATTTCCCTCCGGATCATGCTCCGCAATAAAGTACAGGGAACCGGGCTTTCCAAGCTCCTCAAGAATCGCTGTCGCATCGGAGACACCGGGGATCTCAATATTGATACGGTCATCTCCCTCCTGATACACAACTGCCTCTGTGCTGTATCCCTCCACACGCTTCTGCAGCTTGTAAATGGTATCTGCCATATCCTCACTACTGGGGCTTTCCTCACCTACCACCTGATAGGTGATGCTGACGCCACCCTCAAGGTCAAGTCCCAGATTGATGCTGCCAGCTGAGCCATAACCATCCGCGCCGATACCAACTGCCGCTATATAGCCGAAGCTTCCAAGAAGCAGTAAAAATACCAGCAAAATCACAACTGCCTTATTCTTCTTCATTTTCTTCCTCTCCTTCTAAATCAGCCAATGCTGCTTTTATCATAATCGCACATTCAATGCGTTTTCTTTGCAATTCACAGCCCAGATCATAGGCGTCATTGATATGCCCGTGGAAATTATAGGAATTGGCTGCGCATCCCCCGCTGCAATAAAACTTTGCAAAACAGTTTTTGCATTTTTCCTTTGCATAAACATTACAGGTTTTAAATTCATCCCGGATATCGGTTCTTGTGATCCCCTCATCCACATTTCCCATCAGGAACTCTTCTTTTCCCACAAACTGGTGACAGGGATATAGGTCTCCCCAGGGGGTTACTGCCAGATATTCCGTGCCGGAGCCGCAGCCGGAAAGCCTCTTTGCCACACAGGGCCCACCCTCCAGATCTATCATAAAGTGGAAGAAATTAACCCCTCTTCCTTCTTTTTTTCTCTTCAAGAGCTCTACTGCCAGACGATCATATTCTTCCAGAAGAACAGGAATATCTTCCTCTCTCAGTGCGTAATCGTCTGTGGGCTGGGCAACCACCGGCTCTACAGAAATCTGTTGAAAGCCCAAATCTGCCAGATGCATCACATCTCTGGAAAAATCCAGATTGTTTCTGGTGAAGGTTCCTCGCACATAATAGTTCATCTGGTTACGGCTATTGGCAACCTTCTGGAACTTGGGAACGATCAGATCATAGCTTCCCTGTCCCTTTCGGAACGGACGCATCAGATCATGAATTTCCTTTCTTCCATCGATACTGAGGACAACATTTGACATCTCCCTATTGACAAATTCCAGCACTTCATCATTTAAAAGAACACCGTTTGTCGTCAGGGTAAATCGAAACTTCTTGTGGAAAGGCTCCTCCAGGCTTCTGCCGTATGCAACCAGATCCTTTACCACCTGCCAGTTCATCAACGGCTCTCCACCGAAAAAGTCAACCTCCAGGTTTACACGATTTCCGGAGTTTTTTACCAGGAAATCCAGTGCCTTCTTTCCAACCTCATAGCTCATCAGCGCACGTCTGCCATGATATTCTCCTTCTTCTGCAAAGCAGTACTTGCATGCCAGATTGCAGTCATGGGCAATGTGCAGACAGAGCGCCTTAACCACTGTCTCTCTCTTTTTAAAATCAATAATATAATTTTCATAGATATCCGGTGCATAGAGTTGCCCGGCTTCCTTAAGCTCCATCACCTGTTCAAAGGCATCCTTAATATCGGAAGCTTCATATTTTTCCTTCAGCGCTTCCATGAGGCTTTTCTCTATTGCATTGTTATCCGTACCTGCATCCAATGCCTTCTCCACAAGCGGGATGACATCATATACCACGTCATCTACCACATGAACGGAACCGCTGTTGACATCAAGGACAATATTATAGCCGTTATTTTTATACTGATGTACCACTTTTCCTTCCTCTCAAGCTTCTATCATTCTGCTGATCTGTAAATACCTATCTTAATCAAGATAGATTCCATGGATACATATAATAAGCAGCGACGAAAGCCGCTGCTTACATTCACTATCCTGTTTTGGTGCTTATTTTACTTTTTCGCAGCTCTGGTTTCCTACAGTACAGGAAGTCTTGCAGGCTGACTGGCAGGATGTCTGGCATTCACCGCAACCGCCCTTTTTCATGGATTCCTTTAAATCTCTTGTAGCTAATGTCTTAATACGCTTCATAATCATATCTCCTTTATTTCCTTTCCTGCATAAGCAGGCATAATTGCATATTTTTGATATATTATAGCATAGATGGAGAATTTGGAAAAGCATTTTATGAAAAAAATCATTTCAGGGTAAGGCTAGTCTTCTTTTTCCTCTTTCCAGTTTTCATTCAGTTCATTCAGATCAATACCTTCTTCGCTGTCTGAAGCTTCTGCGCTCCCCTCATCTGCCTTCTTCTCCGGCAAAGTCATCAGAACCTTTACGATACGATTCTGGTTGACGCCCTTCACCTGCAGGGTAATTCCCTGCTCAGTCTCTATCGTCTCCTCATCCTCCGGGAGCCGGTCAAGATTTTCAATGATCAGTCCGCCGATCGAATCATAATCCTCAGATTCCAGCTCTGTTCCCAGTTCATCGTTGATATCACTGAGTTTCATACTGCCCTCAACCAGATAGCTTCTCTCATCGATCTGCTGGATCAGTTCCTCCTCATCCTCATCATACTCATCACGAATCTCTCCGACAATTTCCTCCAGAAGATCCTCCATTGTGATCATACCCACTGTTGCACCATACTCATTCAGTACAAAGGAAACATTCACCCGCTTCTCTCTCATTTCCACGAGCAGATCCGCTGTCTTCTTAAATTCATAGGTATAATAAGCCTGCCGCATAATATCACTGATCCGAAAGGCTTCCCTGTCCTCAACCAGAATAAAGTCCTTAATATTGATCAGACCGATTATGTTATCCTTATCTTCACTGTAAACGGGGATTCTGGTATACATACATTCCTTAAACAGCTCCATGACCTCATCATAATGGGCATCCTCGCTGATGGTTGCCATATCAATTCTGGGAATCATGACATCCTTGGCAACCGCATCGCTGAAATCGAATACGTTGTAGATCATTTCCCGCTCTTCCGATTCAATGACACCATCCTCATGACTAACCTCCACATAGGTGCGAAGCTCATTTTCCGTCATGGCAGTTTTCTTATTGGCATCAATATGTAACAGCTTCATCATCCCGTTTGCCAGCTTATCAACGATAAAAATAACCGGGGTGAGAATCTTCATGATTGCTGCAATTGCACCTGCATAGCTTAATGCCAGCTTTTCCGAATAAACCATTGCCAGATTCTTCGGCATGATCTCCCCAAATAAAAGAACAAACACCGTCAAAGCACCTGTTGCAATTCCCACCGCCAGATTGATCTTAATTGCCAGCGTCGTAGCCAGTGCTGAGGCAGAAATATTAACAATATTGTTTCCGATCAGAATCGCACTGAGCATCTTTCCGTATTTATCAAGTACATTCAGTGCTGTCTGTGCCCGCTTGTTCCCCTCATCTGCCAGCGTTTTCAGACGCACCCTGTTGACTGTAGTCAAGGCCGTCTCCGCCGAAGAGAAAAAACCGGATAAAAACAACAAGATAATTAGAATCAACAATTGTATGACACCATCGGTATCCAAAATCAAACCACTCCTTATTTGCCAGTTTTACCGCCTGTTTCTTAATCTACAGACAGCTTATGCAAATATTACAATATCATGGCATTCTCTGTCAAGTTGGCACATATGAATATACTATAAACAATTTATAAAACTCTCTCTACATATAACGGAGGTCTCATGCTCAATAAAATAAACCTAAGCGCACGCTTTACCTTTATTCTCAAATGCCTGCTTTTGTCCTACCTTCTCACCACCGGCCTGCTCCTGCTTCTGGCATTGATGCTGTACCGCTTCGGGCTTTCGGAGAAGGTGGTATCTGTCTGTATTGTTGCCATCTACATTATTGTGACCTTTTTTGCCGGCTTTCTCGCCGGTAAGCGCGAGGGTAACCGGAAATTTCTGTGGGGACTTCTCATCGGCAGCCTCTATTTTATCATTCTGCTTATAGTTTCGCTGATTGTGAATCATGGTATGACAAATGTTTCCGGGAATTTTTTCACGATTCTTTTCCTGTGTGCAGGCAGCGGAATGCTGGGAGGCATGGTAAGCTAAGCGGTAAAGAACTGCAAAAGCCGGTTCAAACGAACCGGCTTTTGCAAACTTCCCTTATTTTATTTAGAAATATATCCCCTTAACACCTTACCTATTGTTTACCTTCTCAGCTGTACACATTTCCTGGATTGTCCGCAATATTTCCTGTACGCATCCCATCTGGTAGGGGCTGAAGCATTTAATGGTGTCCAGCATTTTCTTGGAGATCGTGCTGCCATCCGTTCCCGTCAATATATAGTCAGCACTGACGGCCAGCGTTTGAGACAGCTTATAAAGGATCTCTGCCGAAAAACCCTTTTTACCCATCTCAATTTCATATAAAAATTTTGTGGAAATATCAATCTTGACGGCAAGTGCATCTCTTGTGTATCCGTTTGCCTCCCGAAGAGACCTTACCCTGAATCCTATTTCCTTATAGGAATAAGGCGGTTTTACTCTTTGCAATTCTGTTTTCATGCAAATCCTCTTTTCTCATTTGTTCCTCTTCGCCTTACATATCATTCATGAACGCGCACAGCTATATTGTAGCACTCCGATCTCTTATCCATACAAAAATTGTACCGAATTGCTGTTTTTTTGCCATTTTTTAACAAATTTTGCCATTTTGGGGCACTTTTCCTTCAAAAATGGTCAAAATCACTGCATTCAGTCATTTTCTGCAACCGGAACCAAAATTCATCCTAAAATGAACTCAGTTTATATCTATTAGAAAGGTATTACGTCATGCAGAAATTTTTAAAAGAGCAATATGGATTCAGTGACTATCAAATTGCCCAGCTTGCCTTTACGGGAAAAACAGTTGCTGCAGAAACCAGCAAATTACTGATTATGGGATTTATTTTCAGAAATGAATTAAGCCTATATCTTTTCGCAGTAGCCATCATGATGCTTCTGCGTTCTTCCACCGGAGGACTTCACTGTCGAACCTACCTGGGCTGTTTTTTCGTCTCTCTGGCGTATATGTTTTTATCACTGACAGTAATGCCTTTAATTCCGGTCAACAAATTACTGCAGATGATCCTTCTTTTCTTATGTATCCTCTGCAACTACTATATCGGACCTGTCACCTCGGCAGTCCACCGCCCCTTAAGTGAAAAAGTCACCAAACGGGTGCGGCTACAGTCATTCATTATTATTTTCTTTTATCTGACACTCACGTATATAGTTCCTGAGAATCCCTACATCACAGTAGGATTCTGGGTGATTATATTACACACTTTGCAGCTTGTTGCCGCAAAAATACGAAAGATGAAAGGAGAACAAAAGTATGAAGAATTGGCTTGTTCGGATTAGCAAACCGTTGCTTACGACTGCTATGGCATTAGGCATTTGGGTAACCATTGATATTGCAAGCGTTATTCTATTTGGTGAATATGAATACCCAACCGAAAAATAGCATTTACAAAGCCATTTTGCTTACGCTAAATGGCTTTATTTATTTTAAATGATAGCCAGTTTTGATTATCAATTTCTATATTCTCGCAATAAATATTAAGTGCATACTCATCACATATCATCTTCACATTATATAAACCCATCCCCCTATTTATACCCTTTTCGCTATACCCCTTTGCAAAGAAACGAGATATCTGATCACATCCAATGAATTCACTTACATTTCTAACTTCAAATTCAAAGTAATTTTTATCTTCAATTGCCACATATATCTTGCCATCCTTTCCCATCTCCGTAGAAGCCTCTACTGCATTATTTATTACGTCTCCAATCATTTCGACCAATTTATATATTGGCATTCCAATACTCGATTCTTGAAAATTAATTGAATATGTAATCTCAATCCCCCGCTTTTCAATTTCAACAAATTTTCCATATAAAAATCCAATTACCACAGAATTACCATTTTGTAGCAACTTATTAAAGCGATTCTCTTTCAACACTGAATTACAATATTCTTCCTGTGCTTTTACTAATTCATCATATGTTGTATATGTATAATACAAACTATAAATTGTATTAATGTGATTATCAAATTCATGTTGCCTCATACGAATATTATCTACCAAGCCTTGGAAAGAATCAGAATATAACTTAAACATTTTTAATTCCGTTTCTGCTTCTTTTGCTTTAATTCGATATTTCATTAATTGTTCTGCCAATGCGAGAATAAATAATATGCTTATAAGTAATAAAACTGTTTGATATAACTCCATCGTTCCAAATTTTTTGTAGCTTAATATCCAAAAGATACATAATAAAAAGCAGATTACAATTACGAAAGTAATTCCTTTTTCTTTCTTTTTCACAAGAGACGATAGTTTAAATGCTTTTAATTTAGGCATAAGAAAAGAAATTATGGAAAAGGAAATCAAATCAACCATCAATAAATCCATATTTTGGTAGTTCTTCACTCCAGTGGCATAGAAATAAACTATCATTACTGCAATCTGTATTCCACTGATAATTGCAATACACAATATAAGATTTATAATCATTTGTTTCAATTTAAAACCAAATCTAGCCCCACAATACAAAATAAGAAATGGATAAATTATCATTGTATATACTTTGGATAATCCCAAATAATTAACTGCAGCCATACTAATCATATCGATAGACAAGTAGCAAACTGTAGCAATATCCAGCCGAAACTTCTCCCCATACAAATGATGCAAACAAATCACAATTGACAACGCTTCCAGTAATAAACACACATTCGTAATAATCATAACTCATACTCCGCAAGTATTTTTTTCCTATATGTAACTCCGATCTCCACCTTCGCCGGAATTCCCTTCATAGTGATGTACTGGTTGGGGATATCAATGCTCTCCACATAATTCTTATTTACAATAGCGCTCCTGCTGCACTGCAACAGACAGTCCGTATCTGCCTCTTCGACCAGTTTCTTACAACTTCTGCAGAACACATCCAGCGTGCTTCCGTTAATCAAATGAACTGTAAGCATACGCTTAAAGCCATCCATATACACAACCTCACAAACCTTGATCGGATATATGATGCCATCTTTCCGAAAGAATATCACTGCATCCTCATCCTTCGCAGTGGTGAAATATAATGCCTTCTTCACCAACTGTCTGACTTTGTCCGGTGAAAAAGGCTTTTCCACATATCCCAGGCAGTTTAAATCCTTGTAAGCATATCCGGTGGTATCCTCCAGGGATGTTATAAACAACACAGGGGTAAACATATATTTTTTGATATCTCTGATTCTTTTTACCAATCTGATACCGGAAGTATCGCCCGGCACGGAGGTATCCAGGATAATATCTACCAGAAAAACATCTATCGTTTTCTCCATCAATATCTGGTAGGCCGTGCCGACATCGCCGGCTGTGTATACTATCGCTGTACCATCAACCTCCAAAACCAGCTTCTTCAGCATTTCCATCTGTATCGGTTGATCTTCAATAATGAGTACTGTCTTCTTCATAATTGCTACTTACGCTCCAAGGAATTCTTCTGCCTGATCCATGATAGCCATAATCTGTTTTTGCTGCTCTGCCGGAAGCAGACTCCACAAATCATCAATGATCATACTCGTGGTATCGCCGGATGTAAGAAACAGACTTGGCTTACACCCTGTCATAACATAGATTTCGGTCAAAAGCTCTGCATCCGGATGCGTCTCTTCCCTCTCAAGTGCACGATATTTTTTAATGTTGACACCCAGCTTTTCTGCCATGGCAAGCTGAGGCATGCCGGCAATTTTTCTGATCTCATATAAAGTAGTCTGATTGGTTTCGCTTTCCGCCCTTGCTCGTAATATATCGATCTCACATTTCGTTTCCATATTAATTTCGGGACACTTCCTTGCAATGCCTGTCTCAAGAGCCCACACAGCAAGCTTTAAAAGCGGCAGCCTGTCCCCCGCCTCTGCCCTGTCGATCCTTTCAGCAAGAGCCGAAGCCTTCCGTTCAGACCTTATTCCGGTAAACAGATAATCAATGTCCCAGCCCATATCACTGTACCTGACCAGAACCTTATAGGGTACGATCGTTCTGCCAAGCTCCTGCTTACTGAGCTGACTCTGTGTGATTCCAAGTGCCTGACTGGCTTTCTCCTGGGTCAGGTTAAGCTGGATTCTATACTGACTTAATCGCTTAATAAATGCCTCATAATAACTATTCATTCCATACTTCCCCGTAAAATCTCATATGTATCATTCTTGAATAAATTTTACGGGATTCCGTATTTCCCATATGATACCCAAATTTGACTATTTGGTATTATCTGTAAAAGGAAGTATTCTATGCAGGGCTTTCGAAAATTATGCAATAAAAAAACTGTATATGGTATCTTTTCCATACACAGCCTTTCCATTTACATTTATATATAATAGTACTTATTGCTAAGAATCACTACCTGACCGTCTCCCGATACAGCTTTAATCTTACAAGTCTATCCTTGATCACAATCTCCGCCCGGTCGATCATCATCCCCACCAAAAGAAGCTGGCTTGTCTCTCCGGGATCTCCGCTTCCGGCAAGCTCCCAATAGATATCCTCCATGCCATCATTCTTCTGTCCGTTCAGATACTGATCAAGCTTTTCCACTTTATCGGCATACATAGGATGATAATCTGCCTCAAAGCTGATCACTGCCTGCGTGCCGGTTCTTTGAATATCGGAGCTGACGTGCTCTGCACCCAGGGCAAAGAAAAAGATCGTCAGTTCCTCCACAATTTTAGCTGTTTTCTTTTCTTCGTGCGTCATTCTCTCGTCTCCTCTTTCTTATGTCTCAATTCAAAACCCTTGATAAAGCTTTCCAGCATCGGTACAATGACAATTGCAACAATACCGGTGCTGAATCCATTGTTATATAGGTTCAGTCCCTCATAAAAAGAAGAGGTACACACCACCACAACTGCATGGAGCATTCCGGCCAGGATACCCGCCGGGATGCCAAATTGCCCTGCCACAGGTGACAGCCCCACTGCAAAAATTGCACCCATCTGAATTCCCGGTGTGGTTGGCGCCATATGATTGAAAAAGGTAGACAGAAACACACCGGCAAGCACCGGCAGATAGTTTCTTGCATGGACACCAAAGCTTGCAAATCCAAATGCAGTGAGAATTGCCCCCACCACCGGTCCCGACAGATCACCGCCAATCAGCAGAATATAGGTAAGACAGATACCTCCCACGATCCCCATGTTCATCAAGGTAGTTCCGATGCCATCCATAAGCACAAAATCCGCAACCGCACGTCCCGGATGCCGCATCAGCTTAAGAAGCGGCTTCCAGTCTCCCCGATTCAGGAACAATCCAAAGAGAAAGGTCAGCAGAAAATAAAGATACATACTTACTGCCATCCACACTTCTCTTCCCGATTTCCAGATAAAAACGCTGTCACTTTCCAGTCCGAAGGACTGCAGGATACACACCAGTACAAAGGCAAGCAGTCCTGCTGCAAAACCCACATTAAACAGATTATAACCCATGTGCATGGAAGCAGTATGCATGGAAAGCGGTGGTAGCACAAAACCAATCAAAATACCAACTGCCACAGCACAGAGAAAGTTAATCCAAAGGGGAAAGGGAAGCAGATAAACCATCTCTGTCACCATCGGGGCCAGGCAGGAACCAAACAGCGCTGTATAAATATATCGACTCATCTTAGAGCGATGCAGCTTTGCATAGAGCCAGGTACCGAATATCATCGGCAGCACATTGACCGGATTTTTCCCGAAAAGGGCAAACCCTGCATTGATAAACAGAACCGCCATGGTAAGCCCGGTAAACGGTATCTTTTGCCACCAGATGAGCAGGATCCCCATTCCCATAACAAGCGCGGCATTTAGAAATGCAGCTCCCACTCCTGCAAGCTCAAAGTAATCCGTGATCAGTGCATCTCTTGAATGAATAATCGTCCACATTCCCTCAAGCAATTCCTTGAAAGATGCCATTGCAAAAGCCCCTGCCAGCAAAAGAAACATCGTTCCAATACTAAAAATAAGTAGTTCCTTACCCTTTATCCTCTCCCAAAAGCGTTTCCCCATACTCACCTTCCTTGTAAAATCTAATTATTCTTATAACTCCGAATTGTATTTTAAATTCTACCCCTTTTTGCCCTTGGATAGACGTTCCTTATGGATACAGTTCTTCGGACAGGCATCCATGCAGGCGCCGCAGCGGATGCATTCCGGAGAGTTTATTTCCTTTGTGACCTCCACTCCCATTTTGCAGGCTCTCTCGCAGGCCTTACAGTCCACACAGCGCTCTTTATCTACCGCAAGACGGTAGAAACTAAATTTGTTAAAAAAGGAATAAAAGGCGCCAAGGGGGCACAAATACTTACAAAAAGGCCTGTAGATCATCACGGAAAGAATTACGATCATAATCAGCACCGTCAATTTCCACCCAAAAAGGGCTCCTATAGACTGGCGCAGTCCCACATTTCCCGCAAGAAGCGGAAGCCCTGCTCCCAGCGTTCCCGCAGGGCAGACATATTTGCAAAACCAGGTGGTTCCGAAACCGAACTCATCCCGGATCACCACCGGTAATAAAATAACTAAGAGAAACAATACCACATACTTCAGATAGCGCAAGTATCTATCTGCCTTTTTAGGTACATTACCTTTTTTCACCGGTATCTTATAAAGCAGATCCTGTATCCAGCCAAAAGGGCATAAAAATCCGCACACCACTCTGCCCAGCAGAACACCAAACAGCATCAGCGTACCCAGCACATAAAAGGGAATCCTTGTATGATAGCCACTAAGAAGCGACTGCAGAGAGCCGATGGGACATGCCCCCAGTGCTCCCGGGCAGGAATAGCAGTTCAGGACAGGAACACAGACCGCTTTGGATTTGCCTGTAAAAATGGTTCCCTTCCGAAATCCCGCCGCGTAGCCGTTAATCAGGACAGCCGCTGCCAGCTGGATCAGATTTCTCTTTTTCTCATTCGTAATCTTTTTCATAGGCCTATCCAATTCCGATACACTGCAGGCAGATGTTGACTGCCTTTTTCAGTACCTCCAAATGCTCTTCTCTCATAAGTCCATATCCGATACAGGCAACCGATGCGATCAGTACAGTGCCCCGTATCATCCACAAATTTTTCTGCTTCATCCTTTTACTCCCCTGCCATTTTCCACCAGTTTAAACAAAAACGGATAACCTGCCATAATCCAGAAAACCAAAATCGTATAGCCGATAAATTCTCCAAAGTGGGCACCGCATACAGCGATCATTGCCGGGGAAACCAGCTTATGGATGACAAGCAGCGTCACAATTCCCACAAGAACTCTGATCACAGCCGTCTTTGTGTTTTTTGCCTTTTCAAACTGAATCAGATGTCTCTCTGTCACCCAGCCTGTCAAAGCTCCCATAAAAAGTCCGGCTGCCACATAACAGTCTGTCATCATCTCATAAGGATCTACCAGAATTTCTCCGCTCTCCGTATAATCCAGCGGATACGATTTCAGTGTAATAAATGCAAGGAATGCAGCACATAAAAGGATTCCGGATACCAGGAAGATCAGATCTCTATCCTTACTGCCATCCGCCCATCTAACCAGCTTCTCATTCACATAAATCGACAGGCAGCACAGCAGAAATCCCACAATAACATCCTGCGGCGTATGTACTCCCAGATAGTTTCTGGAAAACATCACAAGGAAAGTAATTGCAGTGCACAAAACCACCACCCATTTCCTCTTTTTTTGCCAGACGGCGACGGTCATAAATTCTGCAGTTGCAAGCTGTGTATGTCCGCTGGGGAAGGAATAGCCGGTAGCAGTTCTCATGGAATCCCCTGCCGGGATCACCCTTGGGTCACGAATCCAGGGCCGATAGACACAGCAGACATTTTTCACCAGCTGACTTACTGTCTTACCACTGCCGATATTGAGCATGATCTGCGCTCCGACTTTTTTGTTGACACACCAGTAAATGATGGCAATCGCCACAATCGATAAAGGGCCGATCACCAGCTCGGAAACCACTTCCATAAAAGTATCCAACATACCGCCAGTGGCGTTTCTGAAGTCCTGTAGCAGCAATAAATATTCAATGTCCATAGCTTATCCTCCTCTAATCTATTTTATTTCTTCCTTTGCTTTCTCCAGTATTCCCTCTACATCTGCCCCGTCAATATCCAGATTTTCTGCCTTGATACAGGTCGTCTCACCGATACCGTACAGGTTCTTTGCAAGCGCTTCCACATAAGGGTATCCGAAATCAGCGATAACAGGTCCGCCTGCCGTAGTCACATAATAAAGCTTCTTTGCGCTGCAAAGCCCTTTTGGTCTGTCATTCTCATAACAGAAGGTAATTCCCGAAACAGTTACCGCCTCAAGGTAAATCTTGAGAAGTGCCGGAAAGGCAAAATCCCAATAGGGCGCTGCGATCACGATACAGTCTACCTTAGCAAACTGACGGGCATAGCGAAATAAATCGTCATCAAATTTTTTCTCCGAAAGGAGTCTGTCTCTCTTCGCAAGAAGATCTTTTGACAGAGGCTTCATATCCTCCTCTTCCAATTTGATTTCCGTCACTTCTCCCGGTATTTTCTCTAAAAGATATCCGGCAAGAAGCAATGTTCTTGATTGCTCCCGGACACATGCATTTACAAAAAGAATATCCATTCTATTTCCTTTCCGATTATTTTAAATAGAAAATCTTTCTCACATATTTTATACGGGAAACTGCACATACCGTCAGGAAGGACAGCCCGACTACCAAAAACATCATCAGGACAATATACAGGAAAGCACTTTGGATTCCAAACCGGGAATATGACAGTATCAGTTATTTTCCAGTCCACTTTCAATATAATCAAGGTAATACTGGGTCACATCATCTGCCTGTGGCACTCCAATAATGGGCTGGCCGATCACATTGCCTTCCTTATCTACAAGAAAAGTTGTCGGGAATGCAGAAATATATTCATTTAAAAGCTCATCCATCGCATCATCGGGAACAAGCACCTCATACTGCAAACCAACTTTCTCAACGATTTGTCCTGCAAGCTCCGTTTCCTGCCCGGCATCATCACAGATAGAAATAATATTGGCATTTGCAGGAAGCTTTTCATAAGCGGCCTGAATATCCGGAAGTTCTCTGCGGCAGGGATTACACCAGGTTGCCCATACATTGATCATGGTCACATCGTAATCCTTGAAAATATCCTGAGATACCGCATTTCCGTTTAAATCCGTCACAGCAAACGAAGAAAGATCGATTCCGGAAGCCTTTTCAGCTGTTTCTTTATTTTGCGCTTCATAATCGATTTCCGTCTCCGGGAAGATGATCAGACTGTCCCTGACCTCCTCAAGGGAATCGATACCTAACTGTATCGCCTGAAGTTCTTTCTCCGAATATCCTTCCTTTGGAAGTTCATCATTATAGGCAAAATAATAATTTTTCCCTTCAAGAGTACCGATTTTTTCCACGCTTGAAAAATCCTTTTCAAAACCGCTCTCACCATCTGTGCAGCAGATACCAAACAAAGCATAGCCCGTATTCCACATCTTCTGATACACATCATCATAATCTTCAGAAGTAGCATCCATTTTATCATAAAGCGCATCAAACTCAGCCTGAACTGCTTCTGTAGAAATCAGGATAGCACATTTCCCATCTTCAGGATAGTTAGCCTTAAGAAGCTCTGTGGCATCACTTTTTTCATTCCAACTGTTCGGAATAGAGAATCCAAAACCATATTGTTGAATCAGAAATAACTCAGGGGAAGAAATATCCACCTTTTCTCCCTTTACATTGAGCATCTCCTCATCACTATATGTCTTATTCAGGCAGGCATCCTTAAAGTGTCCTTCCCCTCCATAGCCAGCCTGCTTCCCACAGCCTGCAAGCAGCATGGTTGTCAGCATTACCGACAGCAAAATACCTGTAATTCCTTTTCTTTTCATATCAATGTTCCTTTCTCAAGAAAACTTTTTCTTCATCGTAAGAATATTTTTTTCGTTCTCGTAACAATAAGCAACCTCATCCATCGTCTTCTTCATCATGAAAATCCCAAGACCACCGATTTCTCTCTCCGCAGCACCTGCCGTCACATCGGGATCCGGCTTTGCGAGCGGGTCAAAAGGGATACCATGATCGGTAAACCGGAATATCACTTCCTTTTCCTTCTCATCAAATCCCATACCGATCTTCACATCACCCTTGCCCTCCGGATAGGCATAATGAGCAATGTTCACAAATATTTCTTCAATCGCCACCGTGATCTGCATAATCGTCTTCATCGGACACGCATGCTTATCAAGCTCCTCCTCCACAAAGCCCAGTGCCTCCTGAAGGACACTATCCTCAGCCGGAAATATCTTTTCTGCCGAAAAAACAATTTCTTCCATGGAATCCCCCACATTCTTTTTCGTAAAGTCAAGCATCAGCATAGTGATATCGTCAAATTGCGGTGCCTCTCCCACAAACCGGTCGATATCCTGTTTTAGTCCGTGGAGCACATTTTCTGCGGTATCCTGCACATGTCCGTTCATGAATTCTGAAAGTCTCTCCTCACCGTAAAGCTGATTCGATATATCCGTTGCCTCCGTGACCCCGTCCGTGTAAAGAAACAACCTGTCTCCCGGTTCCATCGTGAGCTCATTTTTTCGATATTTAATGCCCTCCATTCCTGCCAATACCAATCCCGGTCTTGATCTCAGATATGTGAAGCTTCCATCCTTTTGTTTCAGGAGCGGTGGATTATGTCCCGCATTGGCAAAGGTGAGCAGTCCGCTTGCCAGGTCTAAAATTCCCATCCACGCCGTCACGAAAAGTCCTGCATCATTTCCCTCACAGAGCAGCTGATTGACCACCGTAAACACCTCGCTTACTTCCAGTCCCATCTGCGCCTGATTCTTGATCAGGGTCTTAGCTATCACCATGAAAAGGGCTGCAGGAACACCTTTTCCCGAAACATCCGCGATCACGACGGCAAGATGTTTATCATCAATCATATAAAAATCATAAAAATCGCCGCCCACTTCCTTAGCCGGCGTCATGGTTGCATAAATCTCAAACTCATCATGCTCCGGAAAAGGCGGGAAAATGCAGGGCAGCATATGGGCCTGTATGCTGGAGGCCAGCGTCAGTTCCGCATTGATACGCTCCTTCTCTGCGGTAACAGCCTGCAGATTATCAATGTAAGCCTCCAGATCCTTTACCATACTGATATAGGATCTTGCCAGATCTCCCACCTCGGTAGAGTCACCGGCATACTGTTCACAGGCAGTTACCATGGTCTCTCTCTGTTCATCCGTGGCATGTTCCACATAATAATTTCCTGCCACCTCCGCCAGATTCTCGATGGGTTTTGCGATGCGGTTTTCGGTAAACCACATAAAGCCCATGGACAGCGCAAAATAGAAATTCAAGGCCAGCGTCTGGAACAGATACATTCGCCCCCAGATTCCGACGCTGCTTCCCTCTTTTTCCATCTTCTCGGTCAGATAGACTGCGGCTCATTCGAAACTTCCTGCTCCTTTGTGTCCGGTATTGCTGCCGTTT